>ENA-OQER01000056-OQER01000056.1-human-gut-metagenome-genome-assembly--contig:-NODE-56-length-54846-cov-5.170763_pt1 | contig 54846 bp, 47 predicted proteins | sample MGYA00242797_ERZ504639 | MGnify/ENA primary metagenome ERZ504639 (study PRJEB26092, sample SAMD00036306) | human gut metagenome | host: Homo sapiens | study: EMG produced TPA metagenomics assembly of... | reverse complement strand
CTCCGCCAAATAATTATCCTTACCTTCCGTCACAGGCAACAGGCCGGATTCAATCTGGTAAATTACCTGATTGGCATTGTTTATACCAGTATACAGGTCACCCCACCGATTAACAGCCTCACCTGTCTCCGAAGTCCAGGTATGTAAATGCATGTTAATGGTAGTCCCATTCCATCCCCAAGGATGTACCGGTATCATGGTCTCATCTGTAGAAATGGTCTGCGTTTCATTTATTGCACCGATAACAACAGAACGCCATGGAGTATAAGCATTACCTAATATGGCAACCATGTCCTTTTCCGTATAATGATATTTATCGGATACGATCGTAGTATACACGCTATCGTCCAGTTCCATACAACTATTCAATGATGCTCCTATCAGACAACAAAGTGCAGGACACATCAATGCTATTCTTATTCTTCTTTTCATGTTCTTCAATCTAATAATTTAAAAATTCAAGTTAACGCCAAAGGTATATGAACGGGTAGTGGGATACTTGTTTCTGTCATCTGTTCCCGGAGTTAAAAGCGAACCGCCTACCTCCGGATCAAGTCCTTTGTATCCGGTAATGGTCAAAGCGTTTTGAACAGAGAAATACAGACGCATTCCCTTAATCCCTTTAATAAAGTCTTTCTTGAAATTATACCCCAATACAATATTATCAATCTTCCAATAATCACCATCCTCCACATAGTAACTATTAAATTGCTTGGAGTCCGTCAGCACCGCTTTACCAAATACTTTTTCATACCCGGCTTTCAAATTATTCATTGCCTGGTCTCTATAATTCTCATAATGCAGACGAGTAAAGTTGATATTCTGGAATCCAAAGGCTCCTCTCATGGTAACGCTCAAATCAAAATTTTTATAACGGAAATCATTGTTCCATCCCAAATAATGCTTTGGCAAACCATTACCAATCACTTTTCTATCCTCTATCTTCACATCTTTAGACTCTACAGCATTACCATTCTGATCTTCATAAATCCATTTACCGTCTTCTGTAATATCCAATACTTTCCAACCCCAAATCTGCCCTATAGGCTCCCCTACTTTTACACGATGTAGGGACTCCCGACATAGGCGCTTGTGCGTCACCCACATAAAAATAATCGTTTGCCAACTGGTATTTACTATTATTCAATTTGTCAAGCTTATTCTTATTAGTAGAATAAGTCAGTGTGGTATTCCAACCAAAATCTTTTTTATTAAAGACAACCCCGTTCAGCAATATCTCCAGTCCCTTATTACTGATAGTACCCACATTTGCCAGTGTAGTGCCATATACATTGGGCGGAACAGGAACAGGATAATTATATAACAAGTCTACAGTTTTTCTGTAATAAGCATCAACACTACCACTGATACGATCTTTCAGAATAGAGAAATCAAGCCCCACATTAAATTCCTTCTTCTTTTCCCATGTGAATTCCGGATTCGGATTACTCTGCGGAGTCAATTTATTCACCCATTGACCATTATAATAAAAAGTATCATTATTTGAAGTATATCCCAAACGATAGGTTGCCAAATAAGGATTGGAAGGAGCAATACCTGTCACACCATAACCGGCACGAAGTTTCAAGCTATTAATCCACTTGATATTTTTCATAAAATTCTCTTCATTAATCCGCCATGCCAGACTTACAGCCGGAAATGTACCCCAAACCTGATCGGAACCCACAAATTGGAGTCTGCCTCATGCCTTACACTAATGGTAGCCAAATACTTGCCCGCCAATATGTAATTGATACGTCCGAAAAAACTGATAAGATTACCTGACGTTTTATTACTGTTAATAGGAATAGCAGCACCGGCAATATCGCTGTCGCCACGTCCTAAAGCGATATTATCCCAGCCAAACTGGTCTGTAGGAAAATTCCAGTTCCGCATCCAATAATCCTCCCATATATTCTTCTGATAGCCATAACCTCCCAATACAGAAATATTATGAATGCCAAAAACTTCACTATACTGAGCGGTAAATTCAAACAACTGGTCTGTAGTCTCACAAGTACCTCTGGAGGCAAAACCATCACGGGAATGAGCCACTGTGGTATTGAAATTATCAAAAGTCTCACGATAACCCCTTGTTTCGTAATATCTATCCCAAGATAACAAAGCATTGAATTTCAATGATTCGATGGGTTGGAAAGTAACATTACCATTCAATCTGGTACGCTGTCTGTGATGTCTGCCATTAGCTGTCTCGATAGTACTCAGCGGATTGGCGATAGCCACCAGAGCCGAAGGCTGTGCCCAAGGACCATCATACTCCGGCATTGATGACAGGACATCCTTATTTACATCCTGCTTATAAATAGGCAAGGTAGGATTAGTAACCAATGCCGCACTATATACCCCTCTATTGAAAGAGGAACCATCTCCGGTCGTTGTATAGTTCTGCGTATTAGAATTAACGCTGACGTTCAAACGCAATTTATCATTCAACATTGAATGATTCACCGCCAGTCGTACAATCAACGCCTCATTATCTGACTTTTTGAAAATTCCCTGGTTCTTTTTATAATTGACATTCAACAAATAATTAGTCTTCTCGGAACCACCCTTTACACTCAGATTATGCCCATGATTGACCGGAGTACGAGTTATGGCTTCCAGCCAATCTGTATTACCTCCAAAATCAGTAGCAGAAATTGTTCCATCCTGAATTAAAGAACGAAATTCATCTCCAGTCAACACTCTTTCCGTTTTCACAAACTCTTCTGTACCGACATACCCATTATAGTCTATGGAAAAATCAGAATTAGCCTTACGGGTAGTAACCAAAATCACCCCATTGGTAGCTCGTGTACCATAAATAGCCGCAGACGAACCATCCTTCAGCACATCGATTTGAGCAATATCCTCAGGAGCCACCGTTCTTAAATCTCCCGGAATACCGTCAATCAACACTAATGGCGAATTGTTACCCTGCAAGGAGTTAGTACCACGAAGTAAGATAGACGAATTCTCGGTAGGGTCACCTGTAGAATTCACAATGCTAAGACCAGCAATTTTCCCTTTCAATAATTGCCCCGCATCCCTCACATTTCCACGGACAAAATCCGAAGACTTGACACTTGAGATGCAGCCGTCAGCTCACTTTTCTTTTGCGAACCGTAACCCACCACTACAACTTCCTCCAGCGCCAGAGAAGAAGGTTTCAACTGTACCTTGACAAAGGTCTGGCTACCCACATTTATCTCTTGGGCATCATAACCTATATAAGAAACAATCAAAACAGTATTCTTATCACTTGCCTCCACACTAAAATTACCATCTATATCGGTAATGGTTCCCTGAGAAGTACCTTTAAGAATAACCGACGCACCGATCAGTGCATCCTTATGTTCATCATATACCGTTCCCTTTATTATTCTGCTCTGAGCAAACAAGCATTGGGAAACGAGTAAAAACAAGCCCAACATCAACATCGTTGTTTGTCGATGTCCAAATTCAGACGGATGTGCACCTTTACTAAACATGTTTTTCATATTTGATCTTTAATTTAATTACAGCCCAAAAGTAGACTTATTAGATAAAAAGCCACAAGAATATCCATCCAAATAATATGAATTTTCTGCCAAAACAATATTTTCACCCACCTTTTACACCACCTTACCTCCTCCACCTTACGAAAAGAGAGCAATATTCTGCCAAAACAGGACAATATTTTGCCTTCCCCTTGTGTTTTTCAGCCAAATATCTACTTTTGCACATAGTAAACCACTTGATAAAACAAACTATGTACAAGCACTTATTCCTTCTCATATCAATCCTTTTCAGCCTGTCATCCCCCTGTGTTCATGCTGAAAGATATTATTTCCAACATTTGGGTCTGAAAAACAAACTGTCTCAAAGTTCCGTTCTTTGTATCACCCAAGACAGGAACGGATTCATGTGGTTCGGCACCAAAGACGGACTAAACCGTTATGACGGATCCAATTTCCGTATTTTCAAACACAATCATTCCAACCCTCATTCTTTGGGTAATAACAACGTCAACTCATTGCACGAAAATAAGGATGGGAAATTATGGATAGGAACAGACGACGGAATTTATATCTATGATCCATTGACGGAAACTTTCTCAAAACTCACCTGCAAAAGTCAGGACAGCTTGTGCATCACCCAGCCCATTGTACAAATCACCACCGATACACAAAAAAACATCTGGATAGCAGTAGAATCCCAAGGCGTTTTCCTGTTCGATAACGACCGACAAACATTAACACACTATGCTATCCCCGATGCCCATCTACTCAGTTCTATCTGTATAGACCAGCAAAACGCAGTATGGATAGGCTATAACGGAAAAGGGCTTTATTATACTGATGATCATTTCCAGAACTTCCGGTTATTCCAAACACAAGAGGGGAAAAACCTCTTCACCGATGACCAGATTTTCAAAATTTTCCCCGAACAGCATAACACCTTGTACACTGGTTCCGCAAAAGGTGGTCTGAAAAGTATCAATATCCTTACCCGGACAGTCACCGACTTGCTACCGGACTCTTCCCAAACCGAAGTATCTTTGTAAGAAACATCTATCCCATCGACAAAAAAACATTGTGGGTTGCCACAGAACGAGGAATATACACTTACAACAAGGAAACCCGGGAAATCCAACACCTCACCTACAATCCCAACGATGACTATTCCTTGTCGGACAATGCCATTTATTCCCTCTACAAGGATGCTGAAGGTGGCATATGGATCGGCAGCTATTTCGGAGGCATAGACTATTATCCCACCCAATATGCCACCTTCGAAAAATACTATCCCATCATAGGACAAAACAGCCTCAGCGGAAAAGTAGTCCGTGAATTTTGCGAAGATGAAGACGGAAATCTATGGATAGGAACAGAAGACGGCGGCTTGAACAAATTCAATCCAAAGACCAAAGAATTCAGCCTTGTCCACTGGCAGGACTGCACTATAATGTCCACGCTCTAAGTATGGACAATCACACTCTGTGGATAGGTACATATTCCAAAGGATTATACTCATTGGATCTGAAGACCCACCGTTCCCGTCACTACCTGATGGGACATGCCGAAAATACATTGAACGACAACAACATCTATTCCATGTGCCGTACCTCTGCAGGTCAACTCTACATAGGTACCACAACCGGACTCAATCTCTATAACCATGAAACAAATGATTTCACCCGTATCCACAAAATGGATGGTATCTTTGTTTTCAACATATTGGAAGACAGTAAAGGAAATATCTGGTTTGCCACCTATAATTCCGGTATATTCAAATACAATCCTAGAAATAACAGCTGGAAAAATTATGTTTCTACTCCCGGAGTTCCCCACGGACTCCCTTACAACAAGGTGATAAGTATTTATGAAGACAGCAAGCAACGTTTGTGGTTCACCATGCTGGGAAGAGGATTCTGCTCATTCAACCAGGACACAGAGGAATTCACTACTTATGATTCTTCACAAGGGCTTGCCAATGATGTGATTTATAAGATTGTAGAAGCCAACAATGACATCCTTTGGCTCACCTCCAACAAAGGATTGATACGGTTCGATCTGAAGACCAAAACCTCGAACATTTATGCAGACAACAATGGACTGCTCACCAATCAGTTCAATTATAGTTCAGGAATTAAGAGCAAAAACGGTACCATCTATTTCGGATGTATCAATGGCTTCATTGCCTTCAAACCCGAGTCCTTCACCGAAAACACTTATTTTCCACCTGTAGCCATCACCGATTTCCTGCTTTTCAACAAAAGCGCCGATATAGGCACCAAAGATTCCCCCCTCAGTCAAAGCGTGACTTATACCCGGGAAATAAACCTGAAGTATAATCAAAACTCTTTTGCCTTCCGCTTTGCAGCTCTTTGTTACGCCGCCCCTGAAGAAAATTATCTGAGTTATACATTGAAAGGATTTGATAAAGAGTGGTACAGTACCACAAAAAGTTCCACCGCTTCCTATACCAATCTAAAGCCAGGCGACTATACTTTCTGCGTGAAAACAGCTAACGCCAGGGGAGAATGGAGTAATGACATCAAAAGTATCCACATACATATCGCACCTCCTTTCTGGAAATCCCCGTGGCCTATCTTCTTTATTTTATACTTTCGGCAGCCGGTATCGGATATATCTTCTATCGCTTCCGAAAACAAATCACGGACAAACAACAACGACAACTGGAAATCTTAGAAGCCGAAAAGGAAAAAGAAATTTATCATGCCAAAATAGACTTCTTCACTAATATAGCACATGAAATCCGCACACCGCTAACCCTGATAAAAGGCCCGTTAGAGAACATCCTGCACAAGGAAAACATAGATCGCAACACCATCCGTGAGAACCTGGACGTCATGGAACGGAATACCCTGCGATTACTTGACCTGACCAATCAGTTACTCGACTTCCGAAAAACAGAAACCAAGGGGTTCCGTCTTAACTTTATGGATTGTAATATCTCCCAACTAATAAGAGACACTTATATCCGTTTCAATCCCGCCGCCCAACAGAATGGGTTGAAATTTCAAACAGACCTGCCCGAACAGGATTTCAATGCACCCGTAGATAAAGAAGCCCTGACCAAAATTCTAAGCAATCTGTTCAATAATGCAGTAAAATATGCCACATCATCTATCCATGTATCTTTAATACCACCATGCGGCATGAAAGAACCGGGATACTTCTCCATTATGGTCAGCAATGACGGGCATCCCATCCCCCACGATATGCAAGAAAAAATTTTCCAGCCTTTTGTGCAAATCAAACAAACCTCCGGTGGGCAACGCACAGCCGGTACCGGCATCGGCCTGCCTTTGGCACGTTCCTTGGCAGAATTACATAAAGGAAAACTTTACTTAAAGGATAGTGAAGAAATCTGTTTCTGTGTCGAGCTTCCTGTCGATCAAGAAAAAGCCATACAATTACAAAAAGATTCCACTATCAGCCAGACCGGCAATATGCAAACAGTCATCCGGCAACACAGCACTAACATCTGTATTCTTGTAGTAGAGGATGACCCCGAGATGCAGAACTTTATTTGCGCACAACTGGAAACTGTATATTGCGTTATACGTGCATCTAATGGCAAGGAAGCCTTGCAAGTGCTATCAGAAAAGACAATCAGTCTGATTGTCAGTGATGTGATGATGCCCGAAATGGATGGTTTCGAATTATGCCATACATTAAAGACCGATATCGAACATAGCCATATTCCTATCATTCTGCTCACAGCAAAAGTTACCATGCAATCCAAGATAGAAGGAATAGAACTGGGAGCCGACGACTATATAGAAAAACCTTTTTCTACGGAGTATTTATTGGCACGCATAGCGAACTTATTAAGCAATCAGGACAAATTGTGCCATGCTTTTACTTCATCACCTTTTGTGAACGCCAAAACCATTGCACTGAGCAAAGCAGATGAGAACTTTTTAGACAAACTAATAGAAGTAATTCAAAAGAACATTTCGGAACCCGATTTTAATGTGGATATATTAGCCGAGAAAATGAATATGAGCCGTTCCAGCCTGCATCGAAAAATAAAGGGAATCGCTCAAATTACCCCCAATGAGTTTATTCAACTGGAACGGTTGAAAATGGCAGCCCAACTGATTCAATCCGGAGAATACAGAATCAATGAAGTATGCTATATTGTCGGTTTCAACTCTTCTTCCTATTTTGCCAAATGTTTTCAGAAACAATTTGGAGTACTGCCAAAAGATTTTTACAAGAACGGCTCCTGACACTGTAAGATAATTTATATATGCGTATAAAATAGTCCTTTTAAAAATTTGGCATAATGCCATGAATCCATTACATTTGTTCCATATCACAAATGATAGAATTATGCAAGATATAACAAACGGACGTTGCGGTTGGTGCGGAACAGACGAATTGTATGTGAAATACCATGATCAGGAGTGGGGAAAGTTAGTAACCGATGACAAGACGCTGTTTGAGTTTCTTGTATTGGAAAGTGCCCAAGCAGGACTAAGCTGGATAACGATTCTTAGAAAAAGAGAGGGGTATCGTAAAGCCTTCTGTAATTTTGATGCCGAGTTGGTGGCACAAATGACCGATGAAGACGTTGAGCGGCTAATGCAATTTGAGGGCATTGTAAAAAACCGTCTGAAAATCAAATCGACAATCACGAATGCGAAACTATTCCTTGCCGTACAAAAGGAATTCGGCAGTTTTTATAATTATACCCTGTCATTCTTTCCCGACAAAAAGCCGATTATCAACACATTCCGGTCATTGAGCGAGATTCCGGTATCCTCCCCCGAATCCGATGCCATGAGTAAAGATATGAAAAAACGAGGTTTCAAGTTCTTCGGAACTACGATTTGCTACGCCCATTTGCAAGCTTCAGGTTTTATCAACGATCATTTGACAGACTGTATTTGCCGGAAAGTTCCACAACAGAATTATTAACTCTGTTAACACTATCATCACCTTTTATCGGAAACCTCAATATGTCTTTTCCTCCTTTTCTTTTCGAGAAAAATAGCAACGATATGACAGCCGGGATTGAATTCAAGACTATAAGGGTATCTGTAATTCAATAGTTTCATGCATATATCTTGACTGAGCCGAAAAGAAAGAGATGTTCTGTTCCCAGATTGCATAACAAGACATTTTTTGGCTTTGTGAGAGCAGTTGCTCTCACCTTTTGGGGCATCTCTCACCTCATCTCTCACCCTTTAAACGCTTTATTCATCGGGGGAAAGTGATAAAAGATGAGAGCATGAGAGATAAAATGTGTTTTTTGCATTGATAGGAGTAGTCCCGAAAGTTAACGGCATAACTTTCGGAAACAATGGAAGAAACTTCCTAAACTTATGCTGTCAGTTTGTAAAAACCTCCCGTCGTGAAAGGGAAAATGTTCCGAGGAAAGACAACCTGTTTTATACGAATGTTCATGCGGCACTTCATGAACGTTCACGTAGGACTATATATACGTCCGCGTGAGGTTACACATATATATGTGGGAATCATCAATTTTTTGTTCATGTACAAAAACACAAGTTCCTATGCAAAAAAGATAAGGATGTTTATAAATAAACATAAGTTCATTTTAAAAAAAGAACAAGACCTTTTTAAAAAACGAACTTATGTTATTTACCAACTTTTGCAAGCTAAATAACTTCTCTGCCAATCATCAAGATATACCTTCACCGGAAATCAAACTTCAGCCTGACAGGCACACTTAATTGTAACCGGCATTTTGCCCGAACTCTTCTTTATTGATAATGGCATCCAGTTGAGTCTGAGGAATAGGACGTAGCAAATGATGCTCTTTTATATTCACTTTCGCATCCGGATTGTATGCTTTTACTCTTTCCAGCAGCTTACCGGTACGCTTCAAATCGAACCAACGTTGCTGCTCTCCTCCCAACTCACGGGCCCGTTCATCCAAAATAAAATCCAATGTCAACTGTTCCGGCTTTATCTCCATGGCGGCTTCCTTGCCGGGAATAGCTGCTCTTCTCCTTACCTCATTGATATAAGATGTTCCAGAGGCATTATCGTTCAAGAATAATTCAGCCTCGGCAGCTATCAGATACAACTCAGCAAGACGAATGACCACACCATGTCTCACACTTCCCGTATAATTCACTGACTCACGAGACGGATCAAGGAATTTTTTGAAAGTCACATTCTGAACCCTATTCTTGACAGAGCCATCGGCATTGTAAACAAAATCCTTGTCTATGGTGATATAATCGTGTTTAGCTTCCTCTGCATCGGACACACTATATTTAGTAAAGAAAATAGCCGTATCTCCCGGTGAGATATAAGTACTGTTCGTATTGTTACAAATCCATGCCTGCTGGAACACATCATCATAACGGGCATCCATCTTTTCATCGAACAGGTTCAGATAATACAGCGTAGGCATATATCTGTTGAAACTGCGACCATATTCTATGGAGCGCGTAACAGGTTTCTTACCGTCTTTATCGAGTACCTGATCATAACACATCACCCACAACAGATGTGAAGGGTTATTACCCGGTGTCCTCCAAATGATGGGGTTCCCGTCAGGACCTTCTTCAATGGAAGTTCCGAATATCTCACTCTTTGTGTACATACAAACAAACACATTCTCTTTTACATCATTACATTTATAAATATCACAAAGGTCCGAATAATCTTCTGCCAAGCTATAACCATAATTGTTAATGACATTACGAGCATATTTCAACGCTTCCTCATAATTTTTATTATACAGATAAACGCGTGCCAGAAACGCTTCTGCCGCACCTTTGGTAGCACGCCCGTAATCGGAAGTGGAAACCGGTAATTTAGCCACCGCCTCTTTTAAATCGGCTATAATCTGAGTATAAAAATCCTTTTCGGACGAACGGTAAACGTAACCTGACGGCTCGGTACATTCTTCTGTCGTTAAATAAACACCTCCCCATGTCTCTACAATATGCCATAGATAAAGAGCCCGCAAGAAATAGGCTTCCCCCATACGGATATCTTTAACCGAAGCTGAAAGTTCAGAGCTAGGCAAACGGTTCAAGGCAGTGTTACAAGTATTCAATGCCGAATACAAACGTTCCCACTCTTTAGTTATCGCATTGCTGGAACCTTGTAATGACGAGTTATAATCGGAAAGCTCAGCTTCGGCACAACCATTTCCCCGGGTAAATATATCCGTTCCCAACTCTGTCATTGATGTGGCATATTCCTGTCCATACCAAAAACGCAACGGTGTGTAACATGAGTTAATCAGAGCTTCCGCACCCGATTCGGTTTTATAAAAAGTATCAGCGGTCAATCCGCTGGGATTTTCCTCTGTCAGGAAATCATTACATGAGCTCAAGGTTGCCGCCATACAGCTGAGCAAACACCATTTATATAATTTATTCATACCTGTTCGCTTGTTTAGAAATCAACATTAATACCAAATACTGCTTGTTTTGTCATCGGATAGCTCAAGGAGCCTCCTCGTTCGGGATCATAATTGTCTAAATGACTGAAAGTAAAGAAATTCTTTAATGAACAATAGATACGGATATTAGAAGCATGAATCTTCCCGATCCATGATTTAGGCAACTGATATCCCAAAGTGATTTCTTTAATCTTCAAATACGAACCATCCACGTATCCCAATGCATCTAATTTGGAAGAATCCGAATAACTTTTTTCCGGACGGGGAAATTCGTTAGTAGGATTCTCCGGAGTCCAATAGTTTACTTTAATACCCGGATCTCCCTGAATACGGTATGAGCCGTAACCGTTGGCTTCCGAATGTAACATTTGCCCTTGTCTCCAATACATGAAAACGCGCAAATCAAAGTTCTTGTATTTGAATGTATTGTTCAACCCCATTACGAAATCGGGAGTTTCCGAGCCCAAGATGATACGGTCATTATCATTGTCTATTGAACCATCCTTATTCTGGTCCTTTATTTTTATACGTCCCGGCTTCTCACCATACTTAGCTGCTTCCGCGGCCTCGTCAAGCTGCCAAATACCGATTTTCTCCAATCCATAATGTGTCTTGATGGAATGCCCTACAAACCAACCGTTACTGATATCACGGTCAGTTCCATCTGCCAGCTCAGTAATTTTCTCTCTGTTCAAAGTAAATGTATAATCGGTATTCCAAGAGAAATCCTTTTGATTGAAATTTTGGGTATTAATAACTAATTCCACACCTTTATTCTCAGTTTTTCCTACATTATCCCATGCCAAAGAATATCCGGTAGAACTAGGTACTTTCTTCTGCATCAACAAATCTGATGTCTTTTGTTGATAAATATCCAATGAACCACTGATACGGTTATTGAAGAAACCGAAGTCAATACCGATATTAGCCGTTGCTGTTTTTTCCCAGCCCAGATTATAATTCGGTGTCAAAGCTGGATAGTAGCCATAGGCTCCGTTTTCCGTATTATTTATGAGATAAGCATACATGGTCTTTCCCAATCCTCCCTGAGTCTGATAGGCAGAAACAGCACTGTTTCCCGAAATACCATAACTCAGCCGAAGTTTCAAATTGGAAAGTTGTTCTACGTTCTTCAAAAAATTCTCTTCATTCATACGCCAAGCCAAAGCCACAGATGGGAAGACCCCCCACTGATGATCTTTTGCCAATACAGATGAACCATCCTGACGCAAAGTCACAGTCATCAGGTATTTCTCATTGAATTTGTAGTTGATACGCCCAAAGAAAGATGCCATAGTGGTTTGTACATAACTGCTGGATATCTGCTGACTATCCTGCAAACCACCCAAATTATAAAACAACATAGTGGATGAAATAAGGTTATGCCCCGCACCCTTATATTCCTCGGCCACATTTTTATATAATGCGTTACCAGCCATCAGACTCAGATTATGTTTTCCTAATGTGAACGAATAAGCCAATGTATTTTCCCACGACCAATTGACGTCACTATGATTGGTAGCATCCGCCAACGAATAATTTCCCGCTCCGTCTAACGTATATGTATCAGCAAAATGTCCTGTACGGATATCTTTCTTGTCAAAGCCAAAAGTAGAAGTCAGTGTCAAGTCCTTGATAATGTTCCAGGTAGCCCCTACATTCCCCACCAAATGGCTGGTCAGCCGGTTATTTTTATAGGCTCCGGGAACTTCTTCGGCTATGGGGCTAATGGTCTGCCCATCATTAAAAGGAAGCACATTGATAGAACCATCTTCATTATATACATCTCCATAGGGAGCGTAATAAATAGAACGGTTGAAAGGATCACGTCGGATATTCTGATCCAAATAGGTATATACCACATTGGCATTCAATTTCAAGTTATCAGTGAGCTTATGCGATAAGGATAAGGTTGCATTATAACGGTCCATATCATCCATCTTCACCAAACCGTCTTCGGACATATATTCAAAAGCCAGATTGAATGTTGTTTTCTCCGTACCATTTGAAATATTGACAGAATGGGACATCTGGCTACCCGTTTGCATCAGCATATCCACCCAGTCTACATTTTGATTGGATTTTACCGCATCATAAGCAGAACCAAAAATTTGGCATCATCTTCAGGACCTCCCCACTGGCCGTCCGTACGATAAGCCTCTCTCTTGAAGTCGGCCCATTCGGACAAATTCATTCTATCGGGATAAGCAGCTACGGAATTGATGGAATAATAACCGTTATATGAAACCTTGGTCTTGCCTACAGCCCCTTTCTTTGTAGTGATCAAGATAACTCCGTTAGCACCGCGAGAACCATAAATAGCAGTGGAGGAAGCATCCTTCAGAATTTCCATGGATTCTATGACATTGGGATTGATATCAATATCTGTCCCATAGGGCACTCCGTCTACAATAATCAGCGGAGCATTCGAAGCGTTCAATGACCGATTACCGCGAATGGAAAAGGACAAGCCCGAACCTGTCTGACCACTTGATTTAGTCATATCCAGTCCAGCCACTTTCCCTTGCAGGCTTTCCAAAGCATTCGTCGTAGGAACAGCAATAATGTCCGCTTGCTTGATGGAGGTCATAGAACCGGTCAAGTCCCGTTTCTTTACAGTACCATAACCAATGACTACCACTTCATCCAATTCTTCCGTATCTTCTTTCAAAATTACCTTTACCGGAGTTCCCGGCTTAATGACAGCCTCTTGTGAAAGCATACCGATATAACTGATTTCCAATTTTTTCGTGTCCGCAGGGACCGACAAGGAGAAATTCCCCTCGAAATCGGTAATGGTTCCTATAGATGACTTCCCCGCCACTTTCACATTAGCACCGATGACAGGCTCACCGGTACTGTCTAGAACTGTACCTGTTACGGTAACATTTTGTGCATAAACATTCCCGACACTCATCACCAGGAATGAAAGCACAAACAAAATAAACCTACTTTGTTTCATGTTCTTCATTGTTTTCATTTATAGTATCATTTAAAGTTTTTAGCACGCAAAGATGAATAAAAACAAAAACCGGATATTGCATTATTCAGTCTAAGATTTATAAAATCCGGTTTGAGAATAACAAAAACAGAGTTATCCGAATATAAATCGATTTAGGCTAACAGGAGGGAATCTGAAAATCCCGGCATTCTGTCTTTTTGCCATTCTAAACATAATGAAGCATCCGAATACACACACTATTTTGCGTTAACAGATTCTTCATTACGTTCAAAAGACCAAAGTAAAAAGGGTAATGCAATATAGCTTTTTGAAGCTTTCTTATTTTTCCTATTCTATTTCACTTATAGAAAAAAGAGTATTTCTACGCTCCATCCGCACATTTTCTCCAGTTAGCTGACATGATGATTCCAAACGGATATCAGAAGATGACGCACCTATTTTAAATGTATATTGACCACCGGCTATAGTCCATCCATTATTTGCATAATAAGCCATTTGCTGAAGAGAAACCTTAAAACTTATTATTTTCGATTCGCCGGGGTTCAAATTCACACGGGCAAACCCTTTTAGCTGTATAGGTTTGAGAAATTCCGAGGAAGTAGGAGACAGATAAAGTTGCACAACTTCAGTACCTGCACATTTTCCTGTATTTTTCACCTTACAGCTAACCTCAATCAAATCATCAGTTGTTTGTGCAGTAGACGGAACTTTTATATCGCTATATTCAAAGGAAGTATATGAAAGCCCAGAACCAAACGGATAAGCTATTCTTTCTTGGGATTCACCATTGTTATAACAATAAAGTTCTTCATCTTCAGTCTTAGGATAGCTAACGCATAATTTTCCAGACGGATTGACATTGCCTAACAAAATATCAACAACAGCATTTCCTCCTTCTTCGCCCGGATACCACGCTTGCAGAATAGCTGAACAACCTGCTTCTACTTCGTCAATCACTTGTGGACGTCCACCAAACATAACCAGAACAAACCGGTTTACCTGTAGCAATCAGTTCTTTTAAAAACTGTTCCTGATCTCCCGGCAAACGGATACCTTTACGTTGCGAGCCTCTCCGCATAAGGTAGGATTCTCTCCTAATGCAGCAATAATCACATCACTTTCCGAAGCTACGTTTATGGCAGCCTGCCAGTTAGTAGAATCGATGATTCCATTAACATCATATTCAAGCGTTCAGTTCTAGGATCTCCTTCACGGATAATGGAAGTCTCGTTTTTTGCACTCCAATCACATCCGCGTTCATAGTTCACAGTAAATCTACCATTCGCCTTGTGCTTAAAAGCATCATATACAGAAACAATTTTAGGACTGTCAGGGTCTATTTTTCCTCCCCACCAGAATGCCTGCATGGACTGATATGTATAATCTCCCAACATACACCAATAGGTATTTGCATTCGGACCGACCAAAGCTATTTTTCTATATTTGCCAGAAAGGGGCAATACATTGTTGTTTTTTAACAAGACAATGGATTGACATGCCAAGTCATAAGAAGTTTTACGATATTCGGGGCAATCCAAATCCAAATTTCCTGTTGCATAAAGCTTCCGGTCTGTAGATAATAAGCCTAGACGTGCTTTCAACATTAATGCACGTTTTACCGCAATCTCAAAATATTTCTCATTAACCAAACTGTCTCCTATTAATTCGGGCAGATATTTATAACAGTTATTTGATGGTAATTCAATGTCATTACCTGCGGTTAGAGCCTCAACAGCCCGTTGTTTCAAGATATCAGGATTTCCTTTTTGACTAGCATATCCTACTGCCCCATAGTCACTGACCACTACTCCGTCAAATCCAAGATATCCACGTAATATTATTCAGAAGAGTATCGCTGGATACGGCTTGTTCACTACGGAACCGGCCATAGGATGTCATCAAGACCTTACATCCCGCCTGTCGTATCATAGCTTCGTGTGGCAAAAGCACTTCCTCATAAATTTCTTTCCAACTCAAAGAAGAGCCTCCACCATATCCCAAAAAATGCTTGGTGCACGCAGCAACTCCATTTTTCAATCCTTTCTTCTGCAGACCTTCCACAAAAGCGACTCCCATAGCTGCACTAAGATACCCATCTTCACCATAGGATTCTTCTATACGTGGCCAATGAGCGGTACGTATGAGATCGACCATGGTGACAAAGCAAGAGTAGCGCCAACAGAGCGCATGACTTCTGCCGTTTGTTCCGTTTTTACTGTAGCCAGTTCCGGATTCCATGTGCAGGCTATACCAATTGTTGGGGATAAACGGTCGCTCCTTTGGCAGCCAGTCCGGTAATGGCCTCTTCGTGAAATATGGCTGGTATACCTGAGGGAGTCTCATGTATCAGATAATTTTGAAGATCACGCACAAAATCACGCAGTTCATTTGGTTCCATATCTAAAGCGCAAGCATATTGACAAATATGCCCTATACCGTCAGGTATCTTCTCTCTACACTTTTCTAATAACAGTTTTCCATCCTCCATTATTTCTTTCGGACGAATACCATACAATTGTGCAACTCTTTCGGCTTGTGTCATCCTACTATAAAGCGTATCTACTTGCAGGCTCATTTCCCGAATGTCGAAATCCTCAATTGTTTTTTCATGGGTTTTAGAAGTACAACCGATAAATCCTAAAGATATTAGTATAAAACAGTAAATTGATATTTTTTTTCATATTTGAATTTATATCAGAAAATATTCTTGTAAAATCAAAGACAACTTGAAATAAAAGTATAAGTCTGTCCTGCTTCAGTAACTACATCATATAAATAAGAATCTTTCAATTCCACTCCTTTCAATGGAGCTTTCTCACTAACCAGCGGACGACTGATTTCTTGCTTTTCAAACAAGGGATTAGGATTATCTCCTTCCGCTTTAACCAATGTCATACCATCCATCGCCAAAGTATTGTGCACACGTAAGCAAGATTACCACCGATAGTAGATTTGATAATTGCCGACTCTACCTTGCCGTCTTTCCATTTCAGAGAAACGATTTCGAAACCACCACGTGCACGAAGCCCCCTAATCTCTCCATTTTTCCAGGTATCAGGTAAAGCAGGAAGTAAATGAACAGCCCCATCATGGCTCTGCATCAACATTTCAGCAATTCCGGCTGCACAACCAAAATTTCCATCAATCTGGAAAGGCGGATGAGCATCGAATAAATTTGGATAAGTACCTCCTCCCTGACCTTTCTGTACTTCAGGAGAAACAAAATTCAACTGATTGGTAATCAACTTAAATGCATGATTCCCATCCAAACATCTTGCCCAAAAACAAACTTTCCATCCCATAGACCAACCAGTAGAAGGATCACCACGCTGTATCAATGTATTACGGGCAGCTTCAAAAAGTATAGGTGATGAATAAGGAGAAATTTGATAACCGGGGAAAAGTCCCCATAAATGAGAGATATGACGATGATGGTCATTAGGGTTATCCCAGTCTTCGAACCACTCTTGCAACTGTCCGTATTGCCCTACTTGCATGGGAGGAAGTTGCCTTTTTAATGACAGAATGGTATCACAGAATTGCTTGTCCAGATTCAAAATCTGTGCTGCTGAACGAGTATTTGAAAATAAATCGGATACCAACTGATTGTCCATCGTGATACCTGCAAACAGATTGGCTTTCCCTTTCCAAATACTAGGCGAATTCTCTGGAGAGTTACTAGGAGTGACTACCAGATAACCGGTATTGGGATCTCTTACTAAAAAATCAACAAAAAATTCTGAAGCACTCTTCAGAATAGGATACACGGAAGCCAGGTATTCCTTATCACCCGAATAGAGGTAACGGTCCCACAAATGTTGACATAACCACGCATTACAGGTAGGCCACGGTCCACAATAAGCCCTATCTACAGCACCATTCATACGCCACAAATCCGTATTGTGATGCAATACCCATCCCCGGCAACCATACATCTCCCGGGCAGCCTCCTGACCGTTCTCATACAATTCTTTCACCATTTGTAGGAAAGGCTCATGCATCTCACGCAAATTGGTAACTTCGGCAGGCCAATAATTCATTTCCGCATTGATATTGGTGGTATAACGGCATTTCCAAGCAGGATTTAGTTTCTGATTCCAAATACCTTGTAAATTAGCAGGTTGCCCTCCCGGCTGAGAACTGGAAATAAGCAAATAACGACCGAACTGAAAATAAAGAGCAACCAAATGGGGATCATCGGAAATAGCGAATTCTTTTATCCGGACATCAGTAGGTTTATCAGCCTGCGAAGTGCGTCTCAAATTCAGAGATACACGGTTATAGTATTTTTGATATGCACTGATATGAGCCTGTAAAGCTCGGGCATAATTCTTTCCGGCATTCTTCATGGATACCTTATTACGCCCGGATGGATTTCCGGATATATCCTTATAATTCACAAAATTAGTGGCCATGGCGATATAAATAGTAGCACTATTAGCATTAGTCACGGATAATAATGTATCTCCTGCCACACTCTTTCCACCCTGTAAATCTAACTTCAAATCTGCACGGAAACGAATAGAACCTTTTGTGAAATCGTCTCCTTTAGTTGTACCTTCCAAAATCAAGGCATTCTTTCCAGAAACGGTAACATCCACCTTCTGAGGACAAGTCAGGGAAGCAGAAAAAGTAAGTTTTCCCGGTTGAGAAGCAGTAAGGCGGACAATGACCAGCTGGTCGACAAAAGAGGTAAAGACCTCACGCTTATAATCTACTCCATTTACAGTATAAGCAGTCGTGGCTACAGCTTTTTCCAAATCCAATTCACGACGGAAGTTTGTATAATTTTCATGACTAGGAAAGTCCAGACGCAAGCTGCCCACTGTCTGATATGGCATCCCGAAACCGTTCTTGGAGAGGATTTTTTCACCTGCCAACGCTTGAGCTTCAGGATATCTATCAGCAAAAATTAACTGACGGATGGTCGCCAACGCTCCTTTAGCCTCAGGATTATAATTTTTATAAGGAGAACCTGCCGATACTGTTTCCTCATTCAATTGAATCTCTTCGGTTACAGGATTACCATATACCATGGCTCCCAATCGTCCATTTCCCAAAGGTAATGCCTCTTCCCAATATCTGGCAGGCTTATCATACCATAATACAGGTTTTTCCTGAGCATCTATGCTGATGCTGACTACAGATAGCAAAACTACAAGTGCTATTTTTAATAACTTACGTGTCATTTTATAATTAAATTAATAAATATCATCGACTTTTATAATGGAGAAAGAAATCCATTCTCTATCAACCAAGCTTCAGCCAACTCCGGCCACATGACCGTGCTTCCTCTTTGTGCACGCAAAGAGATGGCATGCCCGCCGACAGGAAACAGATGCAACGAAGATTTCTCTATTCCCGCTTTATACAAGGCTGTATAATAAGCGATGCTGTTCAAAGGAGAAACAGCCTTGTCATTAGAAGCATGAAACAAGATAGCCGGTGCCGTGTTACCATCCACTTGTTTTTCCAAAGAAAACAAGTTTCTGAGAGCGATATCCTGTTCCCGCTTTCCCAACAGATTTGTCCGGCTCCCTTTATGAACAATAGCGTCATCCATAGAAATAACCGGAGATATCAATACAGCAAAAGAAGGTTTACAACTATATGCATCCAGTGCATCGCCCACTTTTGACCAGTCTTCATCAATAGCACACAATGAAGCGGCCAGATGACCGCCGGCAGAACAACCCATCACTCCCACTTTATGAATATCTATTCCATATTCCTCCGCATGAGCACGTATATAGCGAAGAGCACGTTGTCCATCCTGCAAAGGAGCTTTGTAAGATTCTATTACATCCGGTGATTGCGGGAAACGATGTATCAGGACAAAAGCCGTTACTCCCAAGGTATTATACCATTTTGCCAATGCGATACCGCTGATTTCATGCGCCAGTTTCACATATCCGCCACCAGGAATGATCAATACCGCCGTACCGGTACGCTCGGCTTTTGACGGTTCATAAACATGAACAGCAGGAATTCCGACTTGTACCACACGTTCCCTGACTACAGAATCTTTAAGAACTATACCTTTGCTATTGGGCATATTATTCTGCCACAAAGGAATTATTTTCTGAGCCTGAAGAGTAACCGTCATCAATGCCATCAAAAGAAAACCTAATAAAAATACGAATCTGTTCATTACTTTATACTCCTTTAAAATCCTGTCCATTTACTGTTACATTCTCAAAGTGAATGTTTTCAACACCAGTCACCTTATTTATTTCCGGTTTCATCACTCCATCAAAAGTGCAATCTTTCACAAAAATATCTCGCGCCTGTATTTTATCCTCAAAACCATCCAGATGCAAAACATACTGACTTTTCTTACTTGTGATATTTTCCAAATGAATATTGTGAAAATAAGGAAGATACGGTCCGTCATCCACATGCCAATATTTCAATTCAAAGCCTAAAATAGACTCCTTACATTCACCTACCCTAATATTCCGGATAAATATATTTTCTACTTCGCCTCCTCGCATGGCATTTGATTTTATACGGATAATACGGTCGAGTTCAGGACTGTCCATGGTACAATTTTCCACCCATACGTTACGGCATCCTCCGGTCACTTCACTGCCAATAGCTACTCCGGCATGACCATCCTTCATTCTACAATGACGGACTATAATATTCTCACTGGGGATATTCCAGTAACGGCCATCTTCATCACGTCCCGATTTGATGGCGATACAATCATCACCTGTATCAAAATCACAATCCTCAATCAATACATTCCTGCATGATTCCGGATCACAACCATCATTATTATAGCCATGACTCTGCATTTTGACTTTCCTGACAGTGATATTCTCGGACAACAACGGATGAATAAGCCAGAACGGAGAACGGTTGAGAGTAAATCCTTCCAATAGAATATTCTTACATTTATAGAGGTTGATAAACTGGGGGCGTATACCATTCTCTCTCATAAAGACACGTTCTTTAAAAGGAATAGAATCCTCTTTCATTTCATACAACAAAGTTTTCTCATTTATTTTCTTACCATCTTCCTGTACAATACCACGAATTCTGTTTTCACTGAACCAATTACTGCTATCAGCCTGGCCATCCATCACCCCGTTACCAGTGATGGCAATATTAGTTTCTCCATAGGCATAAATCAACGGAGAGATATTGTAACAATCTATTCCTTCTATGCGAGTCTGCACAAGGTCGAAGAAGAAAGGATCTGTAGTAAACTTCAGTACCGTACTGTCAGATAAATGAAGGTTTACATTGGATTTCAAACGGATGGGGGCTGTGAGAAACTCTCCATCGGGAATAATAACTTTCCCACCTCCCTGCTCAGAACAAATAGTTATGGCCCTATTAATGGCATTCGTATAAAGCGTGTCTTTTACGTCGTGATAATCCGTAATCACGAAACTTCTCTCAGGGAAGACAGGAGGTACAATTTGATTATTAACCTCGGTCATTTGATTCCACGGAGATACTTCTTTTTTATCACATGAAGATATGGCTGTTGTCAGAAACAGCAAAGATACCAAAATTTGAGCGGTTCTTGTCTGCATAGTATTGTATTATGTTTATAATTCTATGCAAAAATAGGACAAGATACCTATACAGCCATTGCAGTATTTGGGGCATTAATTATACATTTTGTTCAACAATCGTTTTATGCTTTAATCTGTACTCTTTTGGTGTACATCCCATTGCTTCTTTGAATACTCTGCTGAAATATTGCGGAGTAGTGAATCCACTCATATATCCTACTTCAGATACAGTAAATTCATCTTGTTCCAAAAGTTGGACAGCCCGTTTAATCCGCATCGTCTTTACAAAATCTACAGGAGAAACTCCCATCAAAGATTTCACCTTCCGGTAGAATACAGTCCGGCTCATGCTCATAGCTTCTGCCAAATCGTCAATTTTAAATTCAGAATTCTGAATGTTTTCCTCCACACTCTGAAGAATATTCCGGATGAAATCATTATCAAAATGAGTAACTTGAGGAGTAGAAGGAGTAAGTTGTTCCATAAGACTAGTATCTTTCTCGCCTTCTCTCATCTTTGAAATGTAATAATCATACAATATTTGCCGTTGTTTGAGTAAGGAATCTACTCTGGCTTTCAAATAAGCAGAACTAAAAGGTTTCGTTATATATTCATCTGCCCGTATTCCAGTCCTTGGATTTGGTCATTCAAAGAAGACTTGGCAGATAACAAAATAATAGGAATATGACAAATATCATTGTTTCCTTTAACCCGTTTCAGATATTCTATTCCATCCATTTCGGGCATCATAATATCACTGATCACGATATCGGGTAATTCTCTCAACGTCATTTCAAGTCCTTGACAACCATTACCCGCTTCAAGAACCACATACTCCCTAGCAAGCACACCACAGATAAAATGGCGAAGTTCTTCATTATCCTCAATAATGAGAATCCGTGTTTCCTTATCTTCTTCCTCTTCTGTAAGCTTATCGGGTATTGCCACCTCCTGTCCGGAATTCTTGCTGTCCGCTAGAATAAATTCAATATTGGCATCGGCATCGAAAACATCACGGTTACCCGGCAGTCTGATAAAGAAACTGCTACCTTCACCCAGTTTGCTGTCTACTCTGACAGTACCATGAAGCAGATTCAGTAATTCTTTGACCAATGAAAGTCCTATACCGGTAGACATATTGGGATCAATCTCATCCAAAGTATCAAAACGGGTAAACAGACGATTGAGCTTTTGGGCATTAATACCTCTACCCTCATCTTTCACCTGCAAACACAAAATCTGTTTCTCGCAAGTAACAGATAGGGAGATACTTTTCTCATCAGGAGTATATTTAAAGGCATTGGACAATAAATTAAAAAGAATCTTCTCCAATTTGTCCACATCCGTATACATAACAAAGGAATCGAGAGGACAAAACAACCTGAAATCAATACGATGCGTATGAGCCATAGGAACAAAATTACCGTAGATTTTTAGAATTAAAGGGATTATATCTACTTGTTCCACCAATACTTTCATCTTGTCATTCTGTATCTTGCGAAAATCCAATATTTGATTGATGAGCCGCAACATTCTGTCTGTGTTTCTTTTGGCCACTTGCATATTCTCCATGCCTGCATCAGATAATTTCTCATTACTAATGACTTCGTCAATGGGACTGGCTATAAGCGTCAACGGTGTACGAAGCTCATGGGATATATCAGTAAAGAAACGCAGTTTTAAGTTGGAAATCTGTTGTTCAAAATCTATCCTTCTTTGCAGGTTAGTAATGCGTAACACAATGCAGATCACTACCAACATAATCACCACGGCTATGGTGATATAGAGCAATACCGCCCAAACAGTTTCACCGAACACAGGATCAATATGTATGGACAAAGATGCCACATTATCAACCCATACCCCATCGGCATTAGTGGATTTGACTTGAAACAGATAATCGCCGGCAGGTACATTCACCAAACTGGCAGAACGATTATTTCCAAGCTCTATCCATTGGTCATTCAGTCCCTTAATTCGATATACGTATTTTATAGCCGGAGAGTTAACATAGTCCAAGGCAGCAAAAGTTATAGTGAAATTACGTTCATCCGGCTGCAGGTACTGAGCCTCATCGTTACTATATATGTCCTGCCTGCGAGAAGTATTATTCTGATAAATGTCAAGATGGGAAAAAACGATAGGAGGAACGAAATCACTCTTATGCAACTCATCGGGAATTATACATAACGCACCATATAGTGACCCTAAAAGCAATTTACCAGAAGATAGCAAAACAGGCCTAGTCTCTGCCATCTGTATCTGATCTTTATACTCTTCGAGCAGATTCAGGCCAGCATCAAATTTGGAAATCTTGTTTTCTGAAACTATCCATATATTTCCTTCTTGATCCTCTATGCTGGACAGTGACAAATCCGGTAATCGGTCATTAGTGGCATTGTAATGTTTAAAGTTCAATCTTTCAGATAAACTGCTACCATCATCCAAAATATTAATACCACCACTCAAAGTAGTTACCAGCAGTTTACCACCCTTAGTTTGGGTTATATCCAATATATCATTATTGCTCAAACTGGAATAACGCTCATCACAAACATTATGAAAAAAACGAATCTCTTCCGGACGGGAAAAATCTGTAGAACAGGACAGCAATCCGCCAGTAGTACCTATCAAAATCACTCCATCAGCCACCTCATATAAACAACGCACTTTCTCACATACATGAATGGGGTAATTATTGAGAATATTACCGTAATGAACAAACCTCAAATCTCCTCCTGCGGAAGCAGACTCAACCAAATTGATACCTCCACCGAAAGTGCAATCCATATTCTTCCAGACGAATCTTGCAAAATAGAGAATATAGACTTGGAAGAAATGCTGTAAGGATTATCTTTATCAGGCAGGTAACAAGTTACCTGATAGTTGTCCTCCCCTTGAAAACGGAATAAAAACAAACCGTCTTCTCTAGTCCCCATCCAGATGTTATGATCCTTATCTTCGTAAATACAGTACACGTCAGCATTAAATGAGACAGACTGATCCGCCACTATTTTTCCTTTTTGCGAAATATTTCCTATCCACTGTCCTAACGAATCATAAAGACAGATGTTTCCCGGTTGAGTTTTATGATTCCGTTTCCAACCAATCCATACACGTTTGCGATGATCTTCCATCAACGAACGAGCAGACTCTTTATGTCTGTTGATTATATAATCCAACCCACTTTGATGAAAAGAAAGATATCCTAATTCACTTCCTGGAGTGGTATACCACAGATTTTTATGATGATCAATAAAATAGCTGAAAGCCTGAAATGAGATTGGTACTCTCACTCCTTTTTCATAAACATAAGCCTGTTCCAAAGATCTAGTCATCGGATCATAAAAGTATAACTCACCTTCTACAGGATTCACCCAAATACAACCATACTCGTCCTCATGTATAAAAGTACAGGGCTTGGTAAAAGGAACTTCCTTTAACTTAGGATAACTTAATAAGATAATATCCTCAGTAGTACAATCTAAACGAATAACCCCGCCCGTGACCCCCAGCAACCAAAAAATACCTTTTCTATCTTGATATATATCAGGACTGATCTCTACAGGCATTTTATAAAGAGTAAACTTGCCTGTTTTCGGATTATAAAACCAAATCTCTTTTCTCTGTAAAATAGCGATTTTATGATCAGATAAAGATTTCAGTCCGATAATCTCAGACATAGGTTCATTGGGGACACATGGAACAACATTTTGACTCTGATAGTCATATCGGGCAAAAAAGCCTTTTGAAGTAGCAAGATAGATATCATCTGCATTCTCTACCATAAACTTAAAAGGCATAAGATTTGCCATACTCTTCTTTCCTACAATCGTAGCTCCTTTATTTGTCAGAATCCATTCATCTCCATCCTTGTCCTGCATCACAATATAGATACTGTCTCCTATGTTATTTTCTATTTTTCCAGTATATAATTGCACTGACTCCGTAGCAGGAAATCTATTTTCATCCAAACGGAATAACTCATTTTGTACACCTACGGCCCATGTTATCCCTTTACGCAATACATACAGTTTTTCAACTGAGTTTATCACCCCTTTGTTGAAAAGAAAGGGATCTTCATACTGACAAGTACGGGTATTAAACAGATAACAATGTTTATCATACGTCTGACACCAAATATTATTCAGAGAACTTTTTTCAATATTGGTAAAACGATGATTTGTTATACGTACATCACTTTCAGGATAAGTTTTATAATTAGTAAAAGAATATCCATCAAAACGCTCTAGTCCGTTCCACGTAGCCATCCATATATAACCATTATCATCTTGAATGAAATTCTGAATATTTTTCTGTGATAACCCATCCTGAACTGAATAATATTTAATATCAATCAAACTCTGACCAAACAAAGGCAAGGCAGAAAAATACAACCATATAAGAAGAATCTGTTTCAACATAGTATTTACCTTTTTCAACCACACAAATATCGGAAAAAGATGTCACAAACCAATAGCCTGAATAGTTATTACAATGATTAGACCTGTTTTTATAAGAAATTCTACCATAAGTAGCAATATCACACCATAACCTCCCCTTTCAAAAGAACTCTGCCGAAGTATAGCTTCGGCAGAGAAAAGAACAAGATGAACGTCTATCCAGACATTCACAATGCTAAACCATAAACTGATCTTTAAAAATTAACAATTCATTATTCTGTCCAGTCCTCCACTATAGCCGAAGGATCCGGATTCAATATAATAGCTTGGTTATTAATAGATTCAAACTTACTAAAAAATAAATTGAACCATGGACAGCAATATCCTTCTTTAGAGTTCATACGATACCCCACCGGACAATTGGTACCTAGATACCCCCGTGTAACAGGCAATTCTAAACGCTTATAATCCCAATAAATAATACCCTCTCCCCAAAATTCTATCCTTTTTTGCAAAATCAATTCCTTACGAAAATCCTCCATAGTAGATGCCGTACATTGATAGGAACTGTAACGATAAGTTTTCATAAAATTCTCTAAAGCAGAAATTCCAGCACTTACCCCCTGACTAGCGGCTATTGCCTCAGCCTCAATAAAATACATTTCTTCAACACGCATTAAAAGATTATCTATCGGTGCACCTACATTGGCGTCAATCATATTGCCTTCTTTCGGCTTGAATTTTAAATGAACATATGCAGGCACCTTTTTAAAATTCTCATCGGTGAACAATGTATGATATTTAGTACCTGGAGCCTTTCCAGCATCTTCAGGAGCAATCCAAGTTTCTTTGCGCCAATCATCATCCGAGATTTGCTCAAATAAAACCTTACTGATCATTCTGTGTGTCCCATAGGAAATTCCTCCTACCCCAAATGTCTGTTCTGTACACAAGTGCCCTGCCAAATTAAGCCATACACTGTGAATATTCTCTTTATTCATGATTCCTCCCCACATCCATGCACTTGTCTGAATAGAGTTAAAGGCCGTAAAATAGTCTTTTCCACCATACCATTCCAATTCTGTCAATGGAGCAGCACCACTTTTAACTATAGCCTGTCTTGCACAATCGGCAGCTTTAATATAACAATCCTTATCCGAATCTATATCTAAATCCACATTCTGGATCAGTGCTGCCAAATCATTAGAATACTTTTCAAATCGCGTACCCAATTCTAGCCAAAAACGAGCTTTTAATGCAAATATAATGGACAAATCAGGCATATTCTTAGTAGGCCTCAAGTAATCAGCTAATAGAACTTCTGCATTCTCCAAATCATCCAAGATATATCTGTAAATAGTATAAAAAGGAACCCGCGGATTATTACGTGCTTCTGCTTCCGTTATATTCTCACCAATGATAGGGACTGTTAATCATATACCCATTGGTAGCAGCCTCGTCATCCAGCTTAGAAAATCCAGTCTTCTTAAACTCAAACAGACGAGCCATATCCATGTAAATCATCGCACGAAAGGCTTTGGCTATTCCTACATATTGCCTATTTGTCTCTGTAGTATTATCAAGATCCACAATACGGATTAAATTATTGACATTATTCAAAAATTTATAGTAGTAATAATAAATAGAATTCACCTCTGAATTATCAGCCAAGCTACGGCACAATCCGAAAGAATTATAATAATCATAACCAGATTTATATATATAAAAATCCTCACACATAACTTCTCTTATAATACCGTATGAGGTATAGCCCAAGTCCCAAATATAACCTTGTCCATAAGTATTATATGCATTAACAAAGCCTACCACGGCATTTAACATAGCATTCATAGCAGCTGGTGATTCTGCAATCTGCTCGGAAATAGCGGTAGAGCTTTTGGGAAAGGTCTGTTCGATACAACTGCTCATATTTATACCTGTACCGAAAAGCAGACAGGCAACTACCGCTGTTTGAAATAATATATTTTTCTTTTTCATCGTCTTAAAATTTTTGATTATAACTAAGTTAGAATTGAAGACTGATACCTCCGGAATAAGTACGGAACGGAGCTATCTTTCCTGATGTACCTACTCCTGAAATGGAACGGCGAGGATCCAAGCTTTTCTTTTTGACCAATAGTATACATTATCGCAAACAAAATATAAACGTAAATTTTTAATTTTCAAATGAGAAGTCCAACTATCAGGTAATGTATACCCCACTTGAATATTTTGTAGATTCAAATAGCTTCCATCAATCAGAAAGCGGTCTGACGAACCAGTCGTATTCAGATCATTGAAATGCCAACGTGGAATGGTTGATGAGGGATTTTCTGGAGACCATGCCTTTAGCACATCTTTATGCCAACGGTTACCTACAGATGTTGCAGTTGGGTTACCCATCATACCTGCATAACCGTAATCATAAGTCAAACCACCAACCAAATAGGAAAATTGAGTAGAGAGATCAAAACCATGGAAAGTAATGGAAGTGCCAAAACCACCATACAAATCCGGATTAGGATCTCCACACAAATAAAAGTCGCCTGTAGAATAAGTGGTCGTTGTTTTTTCCTCATTGGTTTCTTTATCCGTATAATACCACAGTGAAAGTCCGTCCTCAGACAAACCGGCAAAACGTTTCATATACCATGTATTGATAGGCAGATCCTCACCATAATATCTGCTTCCATTCATATATCCTCCATGACCATCCATAACAGTAGTCTTTTTCTCATCTGGCAAATAAGTAATCTTATTCTTATAGTGTGTCAGATTCAGATTTATTTTCCATGTAAAATTCTTTTTATTAACAGGAATATAGTTCAGTTCCAGTTCAACACCCTTATTCGCCATATCGCCGATATTATCATAGTACCCAGGATAACCCAAAGAAAGAGGAACATTGAACCAATTTAACATATCAGTAGTCTTACGATAAAATAATTCAACACCACCATTCAGTTTTCCTTTAAGCAGTTCAAACTCAACTCCCAAATTCATGTTAGTATTCGTTTCCCAAGTTATATCTTTTTTCCCCTTACTATTAAAAGACAATGAAAGTTCATCATTACTATTCACTATATTATATCTGTCTGTATAATTATATGAACCTATATTATCATTACCTTGCTGTCCTATGGAGAACTTTATTTTGAGCATATCAATCCATTTCACATCAAACCAGTCCTCTTTAGACATTAGATAAGCACCGCCTACAGAATAAAAATTACCCCACCAATGATCAGGATGAAAACGCGAAGAAGCATCACGACGATAAGAAGCCGAAAAATAATATTTTGCATCGTAATCATATAAAGCACGGAAAAAATATCCCTCCGTATTATAATCATTCGAATAAGAAGCAGCACTTGAACCATCTATAACAGCCCCATTCAATTCATGGTTTCCCCAATATGAAAACATATTTTTCTTGGATGCGGATAATTCTGCATAATTATATTTATAACTCTCATGTCCCAACATTACCGAAATATTATGTTTACCAAAATTATGGCTATAATTCAATATCTGCTGTAAGTTTAATGTAGTAGTACGATAATGATACATTGTCACTGTGCCATTCTGTTCTGCACCAAAACATAATATGGATTTGTTGTAGTATAATATCTGATTTCATTAACTGTGGTTCCCACATTAAATGTAAACTTAAAATCTTTCAAAAAGTAATATCTACAAATGCATTACCATTAAATGTATTACCATTCCTATTTTCTTGGTTAAGCATAGATGACTGAATAGAAGAATTAGGATGGTTAGGACGTGCCAATCCCAGTTGTGCCGTCGCTGTTCCATAATCATATACTTTCCCATTTAAATCCGTCAGAATATTTCCATCAGCATTCCTCACATATACAGGATAGATTGGTGCCATGCCCTCTGTAAAGCTGGATAAATCCGTATCATACTTTTCTGTCAAGGAAGCACTATTACTATGTGTATAACTGATGTTAGCACCATATTTCATCCATTTTTTTGCTTGGTACAAGCCTTTAAAACGAGCGGAATATCGTTCATAATTTGAACTAGGAACAATTCCATCATCTTTTAAATAACCAAAAGAACCATATGATTGCATCTTATCGGTTCCTCCAGCAATATTCACATTATATTCTTGACGCAAGGCAGAACTATAAGCTTCATCAACCCAATCATCCGGATAAAGCATATATCCATTAACCACCCTGCCCAAAGTTGCATTGGGATTCAGCTTTCCGTTCATACCAATAAGATTTTCGTTTTCAGGATAACTATACACATTATAAGTCAAACCACCATTTTCCTTCGTATTACCCACCATATTTTTATTAGCTTGAGCATAAGCCTCTCCTTCTGAAAGCCCCTTTACATACCTCAATTGATTATATAATGCCTTATAATGTGCTTCATAATATTCACCCGGATCTTTGATATAGTCATAATCAATTGTACCACGAGTATTCACTCCCCATTTTGCACTAGCCGTAACAACAGCTTCACCAGCTTTTGCCTGCTTGGTAGTAATAATAATAACACCATTGGCACCACGTGCACCATATAACGCATTTGATGCTGCATCTTTTAAAACGGACACTGATTCAACATCAGATGGGTTGATATTGTTCCATCCTCCCTCATAGGGCATACCATCTACAATAATAAGTGGATCATTATCCGCATTGATAGAACCAATACCACGAATTATCAATGTTGGAGCATCTCCTCCCGGCTGCCCAGATCCACTTGTCATTTGTAAGCCTGCCACTTGTCCAGCAAGTGCCTGAACGACGTTCGTTGTCTGTCTTTTAGAAAGTTTCTCAGCATTTACAACTGAAGCCGATCCAGTAAATGCCGACCTTTTGGCTGTACCATAAGCAACAACCATCACTTCATCCATCATTTCAGACTCTGTAACCAATACTACCTTGACAAAAGATTTAACATCAACCACTTGGGTCTTCATACCAATAAATGAAACCATTACTTTCTTATCAGTTGGTTTAATATTATCCAACACAAATTTACCATCCACATCTGTTATCGTACCATGTGTAGTTCCCTGTATCAACACAGAAGCTCCTACTACCGGCAATCCATCATCCTTGGAAAGAACAATTCCCGACATTTTGGTTACTTGAGCCGATAAATGGCCTATTACAACTAATAAGCACATTAAAAACAGAACAATGCGTTTTCCCATACCATTTAGATTTTTTTTAATAGGTTTAATATGATGGAAACAAATATATTAAATACAATCGATGAATAAAAACTTTATTCACTTTTTTCTTTATATTTTTTAAAACGATAAGTGTTTTGTGCAAAAATTACATAATAAAAGAAAATATCAAGCCTAAATTATTTAATAAAAGAAGTATCACTTTTTTAACTTCAAGAATAATTCTAGTATGTAGAAATCGAAGTTTCCAAACTGAACCGAGATGTGGGAAGCGTTGTAGAATTTTCAAACTGAGCCGCAAATATGGTGCAATTTACTAAAATAAAAATCACAAATATCTAATAACTAGATATTTGTGATTTTATTTCGTACTCGAAGCGGGACTTGAACCCGCACAGCCGCAATGGCCAAGGGATTTTAAGTCCCTCGTGTCTACCGATTCCACCATTCGAGCATCCTCGACGAGAGAGAGCGGAAAACGAGGCTCGAACTCGCGACCCTAACCTTGGCAAGGTTATGCTCTACCAACTGAGCTATTTCCGCCTTTTGTTTTAACGGATGCAAAGATAAGTCATTTTATAATACCAACCAAACTTTGCACCCATTTTTTATTTACAATCGTAAAATTCCCTCTATTTCGGCCAATTCTTCATTAGTAAAGTTCAAATTATCCAATGCATGAAGATTATCTGCAACTGTTTCACAGAACTTGTCCCCACAATAACAGAAGTCATTCGTTCGTCTTTCAAGACCCATGCCAATGCCATCTCAGCCAAAGTCTGGCCACGACGAGCGGCTATTTCATCCAACCGACGTGCTTTTCCTACTTTATCTTCTGTCACTTGATCTACTTTCAAAAATCCGGTAGAACGGGCCGCACGAGAATGTTCCGGAATACCATGCAGATATTTTTTAGTCAGCAAGCCTTGCGCCAAAGGCGAAAATGCAATAAAACCGGAGCCTTGTTCTGCAGCCAATGGCAATGATTTCTCCTCTACAGTACGGTCAAACATACTATAACGATATTGGCTAATGAGACACGGCACACCGGCAGCCCTCAACATTTCATAAGCTATTTTAGCTTGTGCTGGAGGTATTTTGAAATACCCACATACAATGCCTTTCCTTGTTTCACTATATCAATCAATGCCTGCATTGTTTCCTCAACAGGAGTCACCCCATCATAACGGTGACTATAGAATATATCAAAGTAATCCAAACCGGTACGACGCAAACTTTGATCAATGCTGGCCATTAAATTCTTACGCGAACTGTTTCCTCCATAAGGTCCATCCCACATTTCATGCCCTGCTTTTGAGGAAATAATCAATTCATCACGATAACCTTGAAAATTTTCCTTTAAGATTTTACCAAAATTAATCTCAGCACTTCCCGGAATGGGGCCATAATTATTAGCCAAGTCAAAATGCGTAACCCCATTATCGAAAGCGTATTTAATCATATCGGTTGCCACACCGAAATCGTCCACACTGCCAAAATTATGCCACAAGCCTAAAGAGATACGAGGCAAAAGTAATCCGCTATTCCCACAGTATTTATACTGCATCTTGTCATAGCGCTCTGCTGAAGGTTGATATTTCATGATCATGCGATTTATAATTGTTTCTATCTACCCAAAAGGGATTGTTCTGCCTGCTCCATGACTGAGAAGTTAAAACCATCTACTACCTGTTGCATCAGATTTTCAATTCTGTCATTACACAAATTACCTATACTACCCTCATGAGTATGATGTACCTTCTTGTTGTGAGTAAATTTTCCGGCTTCTATATCCAAGCCCACCTTCTTATAAGCATCACGGAATGGCATGCCCTCAGAAGCCAGACGGTTAACCTCTTCCACACTAAATATATAAAGGTAACGATCATCATCCAGAATATGCTCGTTGATTTTAATCTTGTCCATAATATAGGCAGCCATTTGCAAACACTCCTTCAGCTCCTGAAAAGCAGGCAGGAATACTTCTTTTATAATCTGCAAATCACGGAAGTAACCCGAAGGCAGATTGTTCATTATCATCATAATTTGTTGGGGGAGAACCTGTATCTTGTTACACTTAGCCCGTGTCAGTTCGAACACATCGGGATTCTTCTTATGGGGCATAATACTGGAACCAGTTGTACACTCGTCCGGAAGTTTCACGAAGCCAAAATTCTGACTACTAAACATACAAGCATCAAAAGCCATCTTAGAAACGGTTCCGGCAATAGAAGCCAAGGCAAAAGCTACATTACGTTCCATTTTGCCACGTCCCATCTGCGCATATACCACATTATAGTTCATCGAATCAAAACCCAGCAGACTAGTAGTCATCTCACGGTTTAGCGGGAAAGAAGAACCATAACCGGCAGCAGACCCCAACGGATTACGGTTGCACATTTTGAATGCGGCCTGCAGAAACATCATATCGTCCACCAAACTCTCTGCATACGCACCAAACCACAAGCCAAATGAAGAAGGCATCGCTATCTGCAAATGGGTATATCCCGGCATCAGCACATCTTTATATTGATTGCTTTGAGAAATCAGCACATGGAAAAGCCGCTCTACTGCTTCGGCCACTTCTTTTAATTCCGCACGAGTAAACAGCTTCAAATCCACCAGCACCTGGTCATTGCGTGAACGTCCACTATGAATTTTCTTCCCGACATCTCCCAACTTACGCGTCAACATCAATTCTACTTGCGAGTGTACATCCTCTATACCATCCTCTATTACAAACTCTCCCTTTTCAGCAGAAGCATAGATATTCTTTAATTCCGCTAACAGCATTTCCAATTCTCCGGCCGTAAGCAAACCAATACTTTCCAACATGGTGATATGTGCCATTGAGCCCAATACATCGTGTTTAGCCAGATAAAGGTCCATTTCACGGTCACGTCCTACTGTAAAACGATCTATCTCCTCATTTACTCGGACATTTTTTTCCCAAAGTTTCTGTGCCATATTTTTCTTTATTTTTTAATAAGGAATCATCGATAACATCTCAGCCAGTTTATCCACCCCATCCTGTAAAGGTTTAGTAACCATTGCCTTCATAAACATATTCACTTCTGCACGAATAGTTACTTTCAGTTTTGCCTGCCCAGCCTCTACAGGCAAATCTGAATCCACAAATTCATAGGGACCGGAGATTTTTCACTTTCGAATTTAACACATTTACAAGGTTCACGTTCTATAATACGCAAAGTAATGCTTATGCCTTGTACCGTAAAACTTAAAGAATCACAGTCGAACTCCATACCTTGTACCTTGTCAGCCAATTTATCACGTACAGATTCCAAGTTACTTAAATCCGACAACTTATTAAACACCTGCTCCTGACTATAAGGAACATATTTCACACTACTCTCAAATTGTGCCATAATACCTGCTCTCTAAAAACACGAAAAGAACAATCCGGAAATCCATAAAAATTTCCGAACGGTTCTCTTCATATTATATTTGTTTTTAAAACTATAACTTATTTGCCTGCCTCCCAATGAGCCGGATCCTTTCTCCAGTTATCTAAAACAGAAACATCCTCTTCATTAATATATCCGGTTTTCAAGGCCGAATCCAATACAGCTTCATAATTAGTCAGAGTAACCAAGTTCACTTTTGCTTCCTTGAACGCTTCAATTGCCACCGGGAAACCATAAGTAAATGCAGCGACCATACCAATCACTTCACATCCGTCACGACGGATAGCTTCAACAGCTTTCAAGCTACTGCCGCCAGTTGAAATCAAGTCCTCAATAACTACGACTTTCATACCAGGACGAAGTTCACCTTCAATCAGGTTTTCCAAGCCATGGTCTTTCGGAGTAGAACGAACATACACAAACGGCAGATTCAATTCTTCAGCCACCAAAGCTCCTTGAGGGATAGCCCCTGTCGCCACACCGGCAATAGCATCTACCTGACCGAACTTCTCCAGGACAATACGGCTAATCTCAAGTTTCACAAAATTACGAAGAGAAGGATACGAAAGAGTTTTGCGGTTATCACAATAAAAAGGCGACTTCCAACCGGATGCCCAAGTAAAAGGATTAGCCGGCTGCAACTTGATAGCCTTAATCTTCAGTAATTTCTCTGCGAATAATTTTTCTAAAGTCTTCATAACTCAACTATATCTGATAAATATTGTGCAAAAATATAGAAATACATCGAGATAATGAAAAATCGGACAAGGTATTTTTCTAAAAAATAGTTGTTGTTATCAAGATTCCCCTGCCAATGCCAAAGTAAGTACACTGATACGTAATCCGGGTATGCCACGAAAGGCATCAGCGCAAGAAACAACCGTAGCCCCTGTTGTCAGCACATCATCCACCAACAAAAGATGCTTTCCTTCCAAGCCATCGGGGAAAATACAGGCAAACAAATTTCGCACGTTTTCCCATCTTGCATATTGTCCTTTATGCGTCTGCGTATCAGTATATCTGCTTCTTATCACAACTTTAGTGTTCATAGGAATACCTGTCACCACCGAAACTCCCCGTGCCAAGCATTCACTCTGATTATACCCCCTTAAACGTTTTTTACGTTGATGTAACGGGACAGGAACAATCAAATCTATCCCATCAAAAAAATGAGAACACATAAGTCAGATGCCATCATCCGCCCCATCACTTCACCCACTTCTTGATTACCATGATATTTCAGTTCATACAACAACTGTCGGACATTCCCTCCCTTTGCATAATAAAGAAAAGAGGTGGCATGCTCCACCGGTATTTTTCCCCAGAAGTTACATTCTACAATATTATCTTTCCGTAAATGAAATTGAGTACGCGGAAGCCTTGACAAGCATTTCAAGCAAAGCACTCTCTCCCCTGATATAAGCTGCCGCCCACAAAGCAGACAACTATGTGGGAAAAATAAATTCCAAAGATCAGTCCAAATAGACATCATCTTCTCCGGTTTGTTTCACACAACGGCAAACAGCCTCTATTTCAAATCCTCTACCAACAGCAAAACGAATCAATTTCCCATTCCGTTCGTATTCCGTACATGCTTTCACTCTACTTCTTTTCTGCTCGATCAAGCCAGACAGAATCTCCACATACTCCCGTTCATCTATCTCCTCCAACCCTTCGGCTATAACATCCGCAGGGATCTTCTTCATGCGCAAAGCCTGACTGATTTTCACTCTGCCCCATTGGTTAAAGCGATATTTATCACGAACAAAGGCCGAGCAAAAACGCTTCTGGTCAATGTATCTCTCATCCTGCAAATGCCGAACGATTTTCTCCATCACTTCCGGAGTTGCCCCCCATTGTGATAATTTAGCCTCTACATCCGTTACACAACGTTCCATTGAAGAACAATAAGCTTCTGCCTTATACCTCAACTCATTCTCACTTAATTCTCCTTTCATCTCATTTTTCCGCTTTTATCATTCTATCATTTTGAAAGAGATCTTTCCTCAATTCTATATTTTTGTATCCCAAACCAGCTAGCATATCCACCGTCTCCCGGCCATATTCCTGATTAATTTCAAAATAAAGCCTTCCACCAGACACTAACATATCCCTACCCAATTCTGCTATTTTCCGATAAAACAGCAATGGACTATCATCCGGCACAAACAAAGCCAATTCCGGCTCCCACTCCAAGACATTAGCACTCATATTCGCTTTCTCCTTTTCTGTAATATAAGGTGGATTGCTGACAATGACATCAAACTGCTCACCGGCAGGAGAAGCAAGCAGCACATCCCTTTGCTCAAGAGTTACACGAACGCCGTTCCGCCTGCAATTACGTTCTGCAACTTGCAACGCCTTTTCTGAGACATCCCATGAAACGACCTCCGCCTCTTCCAGATTCTTGGTCAAAGAAACAGCGATACAACCACTCCCCGTACCAATATCCAATATTTTAACCCGACCATACTTATGTTCCCGTATAATCCAATCTACCAACTCCCCCGTTTCCGGACGTGGAATCAATACATGTTTATTCACTTCAAAAGTAAGACCATAAAACTCTTCAGTGCCTATTATATATTGAATAGGTTCTAGTTTTTGCAGACGGACCAGAATATCATCCAACCGTTTCTGCTCATTCACTGAAAAAGTAGTATCTTTGCCTGCATACAATTCAACAACAGACATACCGAAGACTTGTGTAAGCAGCAATTTAGCCATAGGTACAAGTTCTGTATCGGGGTAATACCCCTGCAAGGTTTGTTTTATGTAAGATACAACAGGATTCATAGTGTCATTTTATATGCAAAAGTAAGAATTTAAACAAGACTGTTATGACAAAAGATGAAAAATATATTTCCCGTTGTCTGCAACTGGCACACAACGGACTCTGTAACACAGCTCCTAATCCGATGGTAGGTGCTGTCATCGTATATCACGATACCATTATTGGAGAGGGCTACCACATCCGTTGCGGAGAGGCACATGCCGAAGTAAACGCCATACGTTCCGTTAAAGACGAAAATCTGTTGAAGGAATCAACCATTTACGTAAGTCTGGAACCATGCTCCATTATGGGAAGACCCCTCCCTGCGCCGATCTGATTATAGAGAAGAAAATCCCCAAAGTCGTGATAGGCTGCATGGACCCGTTTTCTCTGGTAGCCGGCAGAGGTATCGAAAAACTGCGCAAAGCCGGTATTGAAGTAACTGTAGGTGTATTAGAGGAGGAATGCCGGCACCTGATAAGACGCTTCATTACATTCAACACACTCAAACGCCCATACATAACCTTAAAGTGGGCAGAATCTACCGATGGTTTCATCGATATAAACCGCACAGGAGGAAAACCGATCAAACTATCCAATCCACTGACCAGCATGCTGGTACACAAAAAACGCGCCGAACATGACGCTATATTAGTAGGACGACGCACGGCATTACTTGACAATCCCTCCTTATCCACCCGGAATTGGTACGGCAAGCATCCCGTACGCCTGGTAATAGACAAAGAATTGACATTACCGCGAGACCTGGAACTTTTCAGTGGCAGGATAAAGACATTCGTGTTCACCCGAAAATCCCCCCATCAGCCAAACACATTAACAGAATACATATCTTTGGATTTTAGCAAAGACATCCTGCCGCAAATAATGGAAGTATTATATCAGAAAAAAATACAATCACTTCTAGTAGAAGGAGGAAGTATTTTATTACAGTCTTTCATAGATTCCAGTCTATGGGATGAAGCCTTCATAGAAAAGGTTCCACTGTGTTTGAAGAATGGGATAGAGGCACCTTCTATTCAAAAAAAATACTTTAAATTGAATAAAATATACTTTGGAAGAGAAATAATGCATGCCGTCCATCCACAAAACCAAAGACAAAATGTGGCTGATTGACAGAGAAAAAGGCTAGTTTATCTATAAATTAATATAAAACTTGCCCTAAAACTTCTGTATAGAAAAAAATCTTCCTACTTTTGCGACTTGTAACAATAGACTCATTTGCAAATGAAAATAAAGTTTTTGACTGTCATCACAAGTCTGCTTACTGCAGCTTTTATGATTACATCTTGCTTGGACGACAACGAAGTAGAAACAGAATATAGTTCAGAATCAAGCATTACCGCTTTTGCTATAAAAGATAAAATTGAAACTCAATATACCGAAAAGGTTAATGGCAAAGATACAACGCTGACATTCACCGTTGATGGTACCAAATACCCTTTTGCCATCGACCAAGGCACAAGACATATCTACAATGTAGACTCCCTGCCAGTCGGTACAGACATCAGCAAAGTTGTAGTCAGCATAACATCAGATGGTATCGGAGTTTTTATTGTTGCAGAGGACAAAGATTCGTTGTGGAATGAAACCGACTCCTTGAATTTCGAAAAACCTATCCAATTTAAAGTTATGGCAATGAGCGGAGTCTATGGGCCTATTTATAAAGCTGAGATTAATGTACATAAACAAGTTCCCGACTCATTGCAGTGGAGCCATAGAGGAAGTAGTTTCGACAACACCATCCAGGCACAAAAAGCAGTCACATTAGGAGATTATATTTATGTTTTCGCACAGCAAGACAATGGTGCCGCTGTTACAAGCACCCACATCAATGATGGAGGAACCTGGACACCCTTACAGGCTTTACCTGAAAATATGCTAAATGCGGACTATTCTTCTGCCATGGCATGGGGAGACAAATTATACATACTTGCCGACAATGACCTGTACTGTTCCTCTGATGGAAAAAGCTGGAGCAAGATTGGCACTAACACCAAATTCGAGAAGCTGATTGCCGGCGTTCATTCAGAATATAACCGCAAATTGTACGCCATAGACACCAACAATCATTTTATGGAAAGTACGGATGCTATGGCGTGGGATACTAATGGAGAGGTTCCGGCCAATTTCCCGAAAAATCAGATATCATACACAGCTTACCCGTTGGTAACCAATAAATCCATAGACCGTATGGTACTAATGGGGGAAAATCCCATTGCTACCGACACGACCTCTACTGTATGGACCAGACTGACCACAGAAGACAGTTGGGCAGATTATCCTACAGCCGCATACGATAGTTTTTATTGTCCCAAGCTGCTAATATAGCCATGATTCATTACAACGACCAATTATACGCTTTCGGTGGTCCGGGCAAAAGTTTCGGTAAGGACATTCCCGCCTTCAGCCAATTCTATGAATCAACAGATCAAGGCGTTACATGGAAACCTGTTTCTAGATATGTATTTTTCCCAACAGAATTCCCCGATCTATACCATCAGGCAGACGGCAACTATTCTTATGTTATAGACAAAAATAACTTTTTGTGGATTATATGGAGCCGAAGTGGAGAAGTATGGAGGGGAAGAATCAATAAGTTGGGATTCGATTCCAAGGAATAAAGTCAAAGAGAGTCATATAAAATAGATTGCGACATGCCATATAGAGAGCAAATAGACAAAAGCCGTATACCTGCCCATGTAGCCATTATAATGGATGGAAATGGAAGATGGGCTAAACAACGTGGACAGGCACGTAGCTTCGGACATCAAGCCGGTGCAGAAACTGTACACATCATAGCAGAAGAAGCGGCTAGACTGGGAGTCAAATACTTGACACTATATACTTTCTCTACCGAAAACTGGAATCGCCCGGTAGATGAAGTCGCTGCTCTGATGAGTCTTCTGATGGACTCCATTGAAGAAGAAACTTTCATGAAAAACAACATCAGTTTTCGCATTATCGGTGATACGGCAAAGTTACCGGTAGAAGTTCTGGAACGATTGAACCAATGTATTGAACACACCTCAATCAATACCGGCATGTGTCTGACACTTGCTTTAAGCTACTCTTCCAAATGGGAAATAACAGAAGCGGTAAGACAAATAACGATCAAGATTCAAAACAACAAACTAGCCATTGACGACATCGATGACAATTTGATAAGTGCGCATTTAAGTACAAACTATATGCCCGATCCAGATTTGCTTATACGTACCGGAGGAGAAATCCGCCTTAGCAACTATCTGCTTTGGCAATGTGCTTATTCCGAACTATATTTTTGTGAAACGTTCTGGCCGGATTTCCGCGAAGAAGAATTTTGCAAAGCCATTTATGATTATCAGAAAAGAGAACGCCGTTTCGGCAAAACCAGTGAACAAATATAAAGTTAGATAAAATGCTATATCGTATTTCACTTATACTATTAACGCTTACATGCCTATTTTGCTTTTCAACAGGCAGTTACGCCCAAGAAGCAAACGTAGAAGAAAACGACAATCCAGTCATACTTTATTCTGGAACGCCCAAGAAGTATGAAATCGGCGGAATCAAAGTAGAAGGCGTAAAAAACTATGAAGATTATGTATTGATCGGACTTTCAGGACTATCGGTAGGACAGACCATTGTTGTTCCGGGAGATGACATTACCACAGCTGTAAAACGTTATTGGCGACACGGACTGTTCTCTGATGTACAAATCATAGCTGAAAAAATTGTTGGAGACAAGATCTATTTAAAAATCATCCTGGCTCAACGTCCACGTATTGCGACATTCGTTACCACGGCGTAAAGAAAAGCGAGCGTGAAGATTTGGAAGCCAAACTAGGTTTGGTAAAAGGAAGCCAGATTACTCCCAACTTGATAGACCGTGCTAAAATATTAATCAAGAAACATTTCGATGAAAAAGGTTTTAAAAACGCCGAAGTGACTATTGTAGAGCGTGATTTGGCTGACAATAAAGACCAAGTGGATGTTGATGTAATGATTGACAAGAAAGAAAAGGTAAAAGTCCACAAGATCACCATTGACGGCAACACTGTGTTGAGTGACAAGAAGTTAAAGCGTGTCATGAAGAAGACGAATGAGAAAAACAAACTTGTCAACCTCTTCCGTACCAAAAAGTTCATTGAAGAGAAATACGAAGAAGACAAACAGCATATCATCGACAAATACAACGAATTAGGTTACCGCGACGCACAAATTGTTGTGGACAGCATTTCTCCATACGATGACCGTACCGTCGATGTGTATATGAAAATAGAAGAAGGTGACAAATACTATCTGCGCAACGTGACATGGGTAGGTAACACCATTTATGCTTCGGACTGGCTGAACGAGCAACTCCGTATGAAAAAAGGAGATGTTTATAACCAGAAATTAATGACTGAGCGTCTAACCGGTGATGAAGACGCTATCGGTAACTACTACTATAATAAAGGATACGTATTCTACAACCTTGACCCGGTAGAAGTAAACATAGACGGTGACTCCATTGACTTGGAAATGCGTATTCAGGAAGGTCCTCAGGCCTCTATCAGCAAAGTGCGCATCAACGGTAACGACCGTTTGTATGAAAACGTGGTACGCCGTGAGTTAAGAACCAAACCGGGAGATCTGTTCAGCAAAGAAGCATTGGAACGTTCCTATCGTGAGATAGCCCAAATGGGACATTTCAACCCTGAAAATATCCAGCCGGATGTTCAACCGGATCCTACCAATGGTACAGTAGACATCAACTGGAATCTGGAGTCTAAAGCAAATGACCAGGTAGAGTTCTCGGCAGGTTGGGGACAGACCGGTGTTATCGGTAAATTAAGTTTGAAGTTCACGAACTTCTCTATGGCAAACTTGTTCCATAAGAGTGATAACTACCGAGGATTCCTGCCACAAGGTGATGGGCAGACATTGACCATCAGCGGACAGACCAACGGTAGTTACTACCAGTCATATAGTGTATCGTTCTTTGACCCGTGGTTTGGCGGGAAACGTCCGAATTCATTCTCTGTTTCGGCTTTCTACTCCATACAGACAGATATCAGCAGTAACTACTATAACTCAGCTTATATGAATAATTACTATAATTATTACAGCGGTTATGGTAATTATTATGGTGGATATAACAACTACGAGTCTTATTATGACCCCGACAAATCTATCCAGATGTATGGAGCATCCATCGGTTGGGGTAAGCGTTTGAGGTGGCCGGATGACTACTTTACCCTGTCAGCCGAACTCTCTTACCAACGATTTATATTGAAAGACTGGAGCTACCTGTATATCAAGTTGAACAACGGAGAGTATATGTCAACCGGTAATTGCAACAACTTGAGTTTGAATCTAACTCTGGCACGTAACTCTACGGACAACCCGATTTTCCCGCGTCGCGGTTCTGAATTCTCGGCTTCCGTACAGTTGACTCCTCCGTACTCATTGTTCAGTAACAAGGACTACTCGGTATACGGTAAAGATGATTATGATGAAGCTGCAAGCATGTTCAACTGGATTGAATACCATAAATGGAAATTCAAATCAAAGACCTATACCGCCCTTACAGGAGGTCAGAAATGTCCGGTTATTATGACACGCGCAGAATTCGGCTTGCTGGGTCACTATAACAAATACAAAAAATCACCTTTTGAAACATTCTACATGGGTGGTGACGGTATGACAGGCTATAGCACCAGCTACGCTTCCGAAACCATTGCACTGCGTGGTTACGAAAACGGTTCATTGACCCCTTATGGTAGTGAAGGCTACGCTTACGTACGTTTAGGTGCAGAATTAAGATACCCGTTGATGCTGGAGAATTCGACCAGTATCTATGCGCTAGGCTTCATCGAAGGAGGTAACGCATGGACAGATGTAAGCAAGTTCAATCCGTTCCAGTTGAAACGCTCGGCAGGTGTCGGTGTCCGTATCTTCCTGCCGATGATTGGTATGATGGGTATTGACTGGGCATATGGTTTCGACAAGATTAACGCTCCAGCCGTTATAGTGGAAGCCAGTTCCACTTTATCCTAGGACAAGAGTTTTAATAACTAAAAACAAAGTGATTATGAAAAAGGCTATCCTATTATCTCTATTGTTTGTGGCTTGTGTATTCACAGCCAGCGCTCAAAAGTTTGCCTTGATTGATATGGAATATATCCTGAAGAATATTCCTGCATACGAACAGGCGAATACCCAACTGAATCAAGCTTCACAACAATATCAAAGTGAGGTGGAGGCGAAAGCAAAAGAAGCGGAAACACTTTATAAAGAATACCAGAAAGCCTCGGCTTCCCTGTCGGCCGCACAGAAAACGCAAAGAGAAGAAGCAATTGTGGCAAAAGAAAAGGAAGCAGCCGAACTGAGAAAGAAATATTTCGGTCCTGAAGGAGAAATGGCCAAAAAACAAGAAGCATTAATCGCACCTATTCAAGATAAAATCTATGAAGCGGTAAAACAGATTTCAGAGCAAAAAGGATATGCGGCAGTAGTAGACAGAGGCTCTGCCCAAAGTATTATTTTCGCGTCTCCAAGCATTGATATCAGCAATGAAGTGCTCTCAAGATTAGGATATTCAAATTAATTTCCTACATTTGCAACCGATAATCCAAATTTGCAATAACTAATAAAAAATAGAACTATGTTGAAAAAAATTGCTTTACTACTTTTACTCATCGTTCCGATGAGTGTATTTGCTCAGAAATTCGGGCATCTTAAATCTGCAGATGTACTTACTGTCATGCCGGAATTTACAAAGGCTCAGACTGACATCCAAGCTATGCAGAAACAATATGAGGATGAAATGAAACGTGCGACTGATGAACTGACCAAAAAATATACTGAATACCAACAGGAACAAGCCAACCTTCCTAAGAACATTCAGGAAAGACGGCAGAAAGAATTGCAGGAATTACAGGAAAAAGGAATGCAGTTCCAACAAGACGCACAACAGCAATTGCAGAAATCATACGCTGATATGATGGAACCTATCTACAAAAAAATTGAGGATGCCATCAAAGCAGTAGGCCAGGAAGGTGGATATACTTATATCTTTGATTTGAACAGAACAGAAATTCCCTACGTAAATGAAGCGCAGTCCACAGATGTAACTGCTGCTGTCAAAGCTAAAGTAGGAATCAAATAATTAAGTTAAAGACCTTTACAGGCACGGATTACACAGATTTCATAGGTTTCGAAACGTGAACATCCGTGTAATGTGCCTGTATTATATAGCTATACTGCCATGATCCCATCTCTCCCCCCTTCAACCGGCCCTATCGGTGTATTCGACTCCGGCTACGGTGGTCTAACCATTCTGGACAAAATACGCGGACTGATGCCTGAATATGATTATATCTATTTGGGAGACAGCGCACGCTGTCCATACGGACCGCGCTCCTTTGAAGTTGTTTACGAATTTACCTTGCAAGCCGTAAGCAAACTGTTCGAACTAGGATGCCCTTTGGTGATATTAGCATGCAACACAGCATCGGCAAAAGCCTTACGCACCATCCAGCAGATCAATCTTCCGGTAATAGACGCTACCCGCAGAGTACTCGGGGTCATCCGGCCTACAGCAGAATGTATAGGAGAAATCACCCGAAGCCGGCACGTAGGCATACTGGCCACAGCCGGTACCATCAAATCCGAATCCTATCTTTTGGAAATACATAAATTATCTCCCGACATTGTGGTAACAGGAGAAGCCTGTCCCATGTGGGTTTCCTTAGTAGAGAATAATGAATATCAATCGGAAGGAGCCGACTATTTCGTCAAACAACATATCAACCGGCTGCTGGATAAAGACCCGATGATTGACACCATCATACTGGGATGTACCCATTATCCGTTACTGCTTGATAAAATAAGACAGTTTACTCCCGGACATATCCGCATCATCGCACAAGGAGAATATGTAGCCCGAAGTCTGCAGGACTATTTGAATCGCCATCCTGAAATGGACGCACGTTGCGAAAAAGGAGGAAAATGCCGCTTCCTTACCACCGAAAGTGAAAACAAGTTCGAGGAATCCGCTTCCATCTTCTTAGGTCGGCAGGACATAAAAGTAGAAAGCATAGCATTGGAATAACTTTCTTCCGGTTTACCTGTTATATATACCATCCATAACGCTTAATTCATGAAGATATGTATACAAATAAAGTAAAGAAGATAGCTGCGGTACACGATTTATCCGGTGCAGGACGAGTATCTCTCACCGTCGTTATCCCTATCCTCTCATCCATGGGCTTTCAAGTCTGCCCTCTGCCCACAGCCGTATTATCCAGCCACACCCAATACCCGCACTTCTCCTTCTTGGACCTCACGGAGAGATGCCCAAGATTATCAACGAATGGAAGCAACTGAAGATACAGTTTGACGCTATCTATACAGGCTATTTGGGCTCTCCCCAGCAAATACAAATCGTATCCCGGTTTATTGATGATTTCCGACAACCTGACAGTCTGGTTATGATAGATCCTGTTTTGGGAGATAACGGGAAATTATATGCCAACTTCGATGAACAAATGATTATGGAGATGCGCCATCTCATCCGGAAAGCCGATGTTATCACACCTAATATGACCGAACTCTTTTATCTGCTTGACAAACCTTATAAAGCAGAGAATACGGACGCGGAACTGAAAAACTATCTGCACGAAATATCAGAACACGGTCCCGGTATCGTCATTATCACCAGCGTACCCGTACAAGATGACTCGCACAAGACTTCCGTATATGCATACGACAGGCAAGGAGACCGTTATTGGAAAGTTACTTGCCCCTACCTGCCTGCTCATTACCCCGGCACAGGTGATACATTTACCAGTGTGATAACCGGCTCACTGATGCAGGGAGACAGCCTGCCTATCGCCTTGGACCGCGCCACACAGTTCATCCTGCAAGGCATCCGCGCCACTTTCGGATATGAATATGATAACCGAGAAGGAATTCTGCTAGAGAAGGTATTGCACAATCTGGATATGCCAATCCAGATCAGCAGTTATGAACTGATTTGAGGATCCCGAAAGTAGAAGATTTGTCCCCCGGGGAAGGAAGCTTGTACCAAGCCCTATTACTCCGACGATTAAGGTCGTTTTTTCCTTATAGCTAACCCTTATCATACAGTTAACTACTACAGACTCCGGCAGTGGACTGTACAGTCTACTGCAAGAGTTTATACAGTCCACTATATCAGACTGTACAAACCACCGGAAGAGACTATAGTACACAACCATAAAAAAGAACTTAACCATAAAACAAAATAGGGTTAACCACAAAGAAGAAAAGACTTAACCAGATAAAGCCATAAGGCCAAAAGACGAAAAGAGTAAAACCAAAGAAAGCAGCCAAATCGTACCGTGCAAACCAACAAACATCAGCCGTATCAACAATAATAAATAAATTACCTGCCCAGCAGCCTGCGGCTGAGATAACGCACGGGATACCACACAGAAAGAAAGCCCACCACCAGCACAGTGACAAAAACTATAACAATATCCCATGCATGGACACTGACCGGATAGGCATCCACCACAAAATTGCCACCGGAGTTACCACCTCCCAGCGAAAGCAATCCGAATTCCTGCTGGATAAAACAAAGGATCAAGCCCAGTGCCACTCCGATAACCGCACCCATCAATGAAATCATACGCCCCTCGAACAGAAATATACGCGTAATCAACTTGTCGCTGGCCCCTAAATTGCGCAATGTCACTACATCTGCCTTCTTATCTATAATCAGCATGGACAATGAGCCTATCACATTAAAGCAGGCTATCATCAGGATAAAGGTAAGGAAAATATAAGAGATCAGCTTCTCTATCTCCATAATGCGGAAAGTATCCGCTTGCTGCTCATACCGGTCCTGCACCCGGAAATCATCTCCCAATATTTTCTGTATCTTCGATTTTACACTCCCTGCATCTACATCCGGCTTCAATTTCAATTCTACCGAACTCACTTCTGTGTCATACTGAAACAACCTACGGGCAAATTGGAGGGAAGTCAAAATGTAAGAAGAGTCATACTTCTGTTGGTTCACCGCAAAAACAAGGCCGCTGGAATATAAATCGGCAGAGTTAAAGCTGGAAGCAGGATTGGCCATATTGACTTTAACTCCCCGTTTGGGAGCATAAATCTCTAGCGGATCGAGGAATTTGATACCCGTTCCCAAGATAGAAACCAATTCTATGCCGGGAATGGCATAATCTACCACTTCATCATGCAACACGAATTGCCCCCGGCCGAAAAGGATACTGTCAATAGCGGTCAGATCCTCGAAATTATCTTCAATTCCTTTAATCACCGCCATGGTCTGACGATCTTTATACTGAACCATCGCATTCTCTTCCAAAGACTCAGAAAAAACAGCGATCTCCGGCATCCGGCGCAAAGCTTCTATACGCGCTTCTTGTCCGTCAAAAACCTTTCCGGTGACAGCCGTAATTTTCAGCTCCGGGTCAAAAGCCGTAAAGAAAGTAGCTACCAGATCCTGGAAGCCGTTAAAAACAGACAAAGTGCATACCAAATGCCAATGTAGCCAAAGCCACTCCGCAGACGGAAATGGCTGAAATAACATTAATGGCATTGTGCGACTTCTTGGAAAAAAGATAACGCTTCGCTATATAAAAGGGAAAATTCACCGTCCGGTTCTACTTTTTCAACAGTTCGTCTATACGTTCGGCATAATCCAATGAATCATCCACAAAGAATTTCAACTCGGGAATGATGCGCAACTGATGGCGTACCCGTGTTCCTAATTCATAACGGATGGATTTCATATTATCATTGATATTCTTTACTATTTCCTGGCTCCTCTCAGAAGGGAACACGCTGAGATAGACGCGTGCAATACTCATATCGGGACTGATGCGGACAGCACTTACCGACACCAAAACACCATTCATGGACTTGGTCTGAAGCAGGAAAATCTCACTCAACTCCTTTTGGATCAAACGAGAAATCTTATTTTGTCTGGTCGTTTCCATAATTAATAATTATTCAGTTTGCTAATTTGCTAATATGCCATACGGTTCATAGCGCAAGCTATGAGCACATTATTCAACATTTTCTTATGATTGTCAGCCCGTCGCGCAAGGGAAGAATCACCTTTCAACCGTTTGTCGGCAGCTACCAAATCATTAAATTTCGTTATTCCAATAGTCTGAAGATCTGTATGATGCGGTTCCTCCAATACATGTCCGTCCCACAATGTGTTGTCGGCAATGATATATCCGCCGGTGATAATTTCTCCAGTACCATTTCGTAATATTCAATATACTTCCGCTTATCACCGTCTACAAACGCTAAATCAAAGGTAATGTTCATGCCAGGCAGCAACTTCAGCGCATCACCTATATAAAATTTAATCTTGCCGGCGTAAGGCGAACCTTCCAGCCAGGGACGTGTAAAGTCCTCCTGCTCATCGTTTATCTCAAATGTGTGCAACATGGCCCCCTCTTCCAACCTTCGGCCAGGCAAAGTGCGGAGTAGCCACTGTAAGTCCCGATTTCCAACACCTGACGGGGGCGTATCATTTGCACAAACATTTTCAGCATACGTCCCTGCAAGTGGCCGGAAGCCATACGGGGACGTAAAAGCTTGACGTGCGTATCGCGATAAAGTGCCTTCAGGTAATCACTTTCTTCGTCAATGTGCTGAAGGATATATTCGTCAATAGCGTCCGTTTCTTTCATTCCTATCTTCTATTTTTATAGGTAACGGTTGCGGTTGGGCAGCACATAGTCCATAGCATACTTCAACACATCTCCCACTACATTGATTTCAAGGAAAGAAGTCTGAGTACCTTGCTTACCGCTGCTCAGATAGGCCACCATGTCGCTTTCACTCAAAACGCCATCATCCAGCAATTTACGCAAAGCAGCGAAATAATATGCCTGTCCGTTAGCCTTTTCGGGCATATAGATAGCCTCCACCCCATATGACAAAGCCAGATGACGCATCGTTTTTTCTTTATAACAGATGGCCAATACAGGATATTTGCCACGGAAAGCAGCAATATTACGTGCGGTACGCCCGCTGAAACTGTCGGTAATAATGGCGCGGATATTCAGTTTGCTGGTAGCCTTTACTGCCTGTTTTGCCAGGAAAGCAGTTACGTCATTGGAGTTTTCATCCAAAGGAATACGGATGTCATTCTCGGCCAGTTTATCTTTCTCAGCCTGCGCTGCAATCTTGGCCATCGTCTTCACGGCTTCCACCGGATACTTGCCGTATGCCGTTTCTCCACTCAGCATCAATGCATCCGTGCGGTAGTAAATAGCATTGGCAATATCGGTCACTTCAGCACGGGTAGGACGCGGATTATTAATCATGGTATGCAACATCTGGGTAGCAACAATCACCGGTTTCTTTGCCAGAATACATTTTTTTATCAACAAACGCTGAATGCCGGGGATTCGTTCCTGAGGAACTTCAATGCCCAAGTCACCACGAGCCACCATGACTCCGTCGGCCACTTCCAATATTTCATCAATATTGTCCACTCCTTCCTGATTCTCGATCTTGGCGATAATCTTAATGTCGCTGCCGTATGCATCCAGTATCTGGCGGATATCCAGCACATCTTGCTTATTACGAACAAACGAATGTGCTATGAAATCAATGTCCTTTTCAATAGCATACAGTATATTGTTACGGTCCTTTTCTGTCAAAGAAGGGAGATTGATGCGCACGCCCGGTACATTCACACTCTTACGGTTACCCAAAGTAGCTTCATTCTGCACCTCGCACAACAAATACTCGTCTGTCTTCTCAATCACGCGCAGCTCCAGATCACCATCATCAATCAGAATATCGCCATCCACCTGAAGATCATGCACAAAACCGGGATAAGATACAGCAATACATTCACGGGTCGTTTCTTGTGCTGGATTGCCTACAATCTTTACTTTGTCACCAATCTGATAAGGAATAGGCTCGCCGCCTGCAATAGCAGTAGTACGCACTTCGGGACCTTTTGTGTCCATCAATATGGCAATACGGTTGGAAACCTCACGTACATTGGTTATCAATTTTTCAAAACCTTCACGTGAAGCGTGAGCCGTATTCATACGGACCACATTCATACCAGCCTTGAAAAGATCTCTTATAAACTCTACCTCGCAACGCTGATCTGAGATGGACGCTACGATTTTTGTTTGTTTCAACATCATAATCTTATCACCTTATATTATACCTAAACTTTTTATTTTCTCATCAACAAAGCCTCAATCGCCAAACGATATGAATGAAGCCCGAACCCACAAATTACTCCCACACAAGCGCAAGAAATCATCGACTTATGGCGAAACTCCTCACGGGTATGTACATTTGAGATGTGCACCTCAATCACAGGAGCTGTCACGGCGCGGATAGCATCCTGTAAAGCAATGGAAGTATGCGTATAAGCCCTGCATTCAAGACGATGCCGTCATAATCAAAACCCACTTCGTGTATTTTATTGATCATCTCACCTTCCACATTCGACTGATAATACGCTATTTCAATGTCCGGATAAGTACGGCGCAATTCCACCAGATAGTCTTCAAATGAAACAGCACCATAAATGGAAGGTTCCCGTTTGCCTAATAAATTGATATTAGGTCCATTAATAATTTGTATTTTCATATTTATACTATATCTGAACTTCTACCTTTGCAGGGAATTTGGGTACAAAGGTAGAAAAAAGAAATGAAAAGAACCGAGAAAACAGACAAGATATTGGTGAAATACAGGCAATATTTAAAGTTGGAGAAATCGTTATCTGACAATACGGTAGATGCTTATCTTACTGACCTGGACAAGTTACTGGCTTATCTTACATTAGAAAATATCAACATTCTGGATGTCCGGCTTGAAAATCTGGAAGATTTCTCAGCCGGATTACATGATATCGGCATCCACCCCCGTTCGCAGGCACGCATCTTGTCAGGTATCCGCTCTTTCTACCGTTTCCTCATTATGGAAGATTATCTGGAATCCGACCCAACAGAATTACTGGAATCCCCCCAGACAGGTTTCAAACTGCCCGAAGTAATGACGGTGGAAGAAATAGACTTATTGATAGGCAGCATAGACCGCGGAACCAAAGAAGGTCAACGCAACAGAGCCATATTGGAAACACTTTACAGTTGCGGACTACGTGTTTCCGAACTCTGTAATCTGAAATTATCCGAACTTTATTTTGAAGAAGGCTTCATCAAGGTGGAAGGGAAAGGAAGCAAACAGCGGCTGGTCCCTATTTCACCGCGTGCCATCAAGGAAATCAGGCTCTACTTCACCGACCGTAACCTGATGAAAATAAAGCCGGGATTTGAAGATTTTGTCTTCATCAGCAATTTCGGGAAGAACATCTCCCGCATCATGGTTTTCCATATCATCAAGGAACTGGCAGAGCGCATCGGTTTGAAAAAAAAATCAGTCCTCATACCTTCCGCCATTCTTTTGCGACACACTTGCTGGAAGGAGGCGCCAACTTGCGTGCCATACAGTGTATGCTTGGACACGAAAGTATCGGGACCACAGAAATTTATACACACATAGACCGCAATATGTTACGCAGTGAAATCATAGAACACCACCCCCGTAACATCAAATTCAGAGAAAAAGGTAAATAAAGGTTCTATATTCTAAAATATTTTAAGATAAATTGAAAAAAAAGCAGGCTAAGAAGCTAGCACATAATAGAGTTTTTCCTATCTTTGTCCCCAAAGAGACGCACAAAAACGTACTATAGCGAATTTTACATTACAAACGTTAAATTAATAAAGTAACTATGATTAAAAAGTTGTATTTGCCCTTAGTGGCTTTATTGGTCCTTGCCCTGTCATCATGCGGCAAGATGGGAGAATTGTCTTCTGACTATTTCACAACTAACCCTGAAGTGCTTGAAGCAATCGGTGGTAAAGTGCCTGTGACAATTAATGGTAAATTCCCCGAGAAGTATTTCAAGAAGAACGCAACTGTTGAAGTTACCCCTGTTCTGAGATGGAAAGGTGGCGAAGCTAAAGGCCAGCCTGCTGTATTCCAAGGAGAAAAAGTAGAAGGAAACAATCAGACTATCGCTTACAAAGCAGGTGGTAGCTATACGATGAAGCTTCTTTCGACTATGTTCCCGAAATGGCAAACTCTGAACTTTATCTTGATTTCAAGATTACAAAAGGAAAGAAATCATACACTATTCCTTCTGTGAAAATCGCTGATGGCGTTATCGCGACTTCTGAACTGCCTACTGCTGCCAGCTCTAACGCATCATACGCTAACGATGCTTTCCAACGCATTATTAAAGATGCTCAAACTGCTAACATCATGTTCTTGATCCAGCAAGCTAACTTGCGCAACAGCGAATTGAATTCTGACGATATCAAAGAATTCCATAAGAAAGTGGCTGAAGTTAATGCTGACACCAAGAACTACAAACTGAATAACATTGAAATTTCTGCATACGCTTCACCTGATGGTGGTGTGAAACTGAACACCGGTTTGGCTGAAAACCGTGAAGCAAACACAGAAAAATATATGGAACGCCAGTTGAAGAAAGGCAAGATTGATACTAACCTGGATGCAAAATACACTGCACAAGATTGGGAAGGTTTCCAAGAACTGGTATCCAAATCAAACTTGCAGGATAAAGATTTGATCTTGCGTGTTCTTTCTATGTACAATGATCCTGAACAAAGAGAAGCTGAAATCAAGAATATTTCTTCTGTATACAAAACTTTGGCTGACGAAATCCTGCCTCAGTTACGTCGTGCCCGTTTAACTGCCAACTATGACATCATCGGTCGTAGCGATGATGAAATCAACGAAGCATTCAACTCTGATCCTAAAGTATTGAGTGTAGAAGAATTATTGTACGCTGCTACACTGACTAACGACAACGCCCGCAAAGAAGCTATCTTCAACAAGACAACTCAACTTTATCCGAACGATTTCCGTGCTTATAACAACCTGGGTGAATTGGCATTCGCTGCCGGTGATGCTGCTAAAGCAGAAAACTACTTCAAACAAGCTGCTTCTAAGAACGCTAGCGCTCCTGAAGTAAACGCTAACCTTGGTCTTTGCGAATTGGTTAAGGGCAATGTTGCAGCTGCTGAAACTTACTTAGGCAAAGCTACAGGTGCTAATGCTGCCGGTGAAGCTTTGGGTAACTTGTATATCAAACAAGGCCAGTATGACAGAGCTGTCAACTCATTCGGTGACGCTAAGACTAACAGTGCCGCTCAAGCTCAGATTTTGGCTAAAGACTATAACAAAGCAAAAGCGACCTTGTCTGCAATCAAGAATCCGGATGCAATGACTGACTACTTGATGGCTATCGTTGGTGCTCGCACAAACAATGCTTCATTGGTAAGCAGCAGCATCAAGAGCGCAATCGCAAAAGATCCTTCAATGGCTGAAAAAGCTGCTAACGATCGCGAGTTCGCTAAATACGCCGACGCTATCAAATAATATAACTAGATATCATCTTGTCTAGTTTTTAGATGATTATTACTGTAACCGGAGGCTTCGTGATGAAGCTTCCGGCTTTTTTATGTAAAATAACCTTCATTTATACCTGCCTTTAGCCACAAAATGCGTATTTTCGCAAAAAATATCTTGAAATGAAAAAATTACTATTCTTTCTTTTCACTCTTGTTGTGCTGGCAAGCGGCTGCGGCAAGAAAAATACATTCACCTTAGAAGGAAGCATTAAAGGACTCCCTTCAGACACTATATTAGTATTTTATCAAGAGCCCGATTACAAGCTAGATACCATACTCCTCTCAAAAGGCAAATTCACTTACACTATTACCCCTGACACATTTACTATCTTTTCATTACTATTAGGAGAAAAACAAATCTTGCCGATATATGCTGATAAAGGAGAAAGTGTCACCCTAAACGGAATGGTCGGAGAGATAGAGGTTAAAGGAAAGGGAGAAAACGCACAACTGGCAAAACATATCCAGTACCTTAACACATTAGGAAATAACAAGACTGCGTTATGGCTGCTGTGGATTCATTAATTAAAACCAATCCACACTCGTATAGCAATATCTATCTGATAGACAAATATTATGTACAGGACTCGCTTCCTGACTATAACCACATAGATCAACTGATAAAAGGATTAAGCGGTATCATAAAAGACACACCTTATATTATAGATCTCCAGAATAAATTAAGTGAGAAAAAAGAACTGACAGATCATCGCTACGTTTCCAACATCTCGTGCACGGACAGAGAAGGAAAGACCATCAACTGGAACAGCGTAAAAGGGAAATATGTCCTTTTGGATTTTTGGGCAAGCTGGAACAAAGAAAGCATTGCCACACAAGATTCTTTAGTACCCGTACAAAAGGCATTGAAAAAAAATAAGTTTGTTATTATCAGCCTCTCCCTTGACTTGGACAAAAAGGAATGGATGGAGAAAATCATTCAAAGAGACACCACACAATGGAAACAAGTTTGCGATTTCAAAGGCTGGGACAATTCCATTGTCAAACAGCAAGGTATAACCCGGATTCCTGCCAATATACTTATAGGTCCTGACAAGCGGGTCATCACGCAAGATATACGAGGCAAAGAACTGATAGACAAAGTGAAACAGCTGATAGAAACAAGATAAAGAGAAAGAAAAAGCCGCCAAAGAGGCAGAACGTATCCGAAAAGAGACAA
>ENA-OQER01000055-OQER01000055.1-human-gut-metagenome-genome-assembly--contig:-NODE-55-length-54970-cov-6.999526_pt1 | contig 54970 bp, 48 predicted proteins | sample MGYA00242797_ERZ504639 | MGnify/ENA primary metagenome ERZ504639 (study PRJEB26092, sample SAMD00036306) | human gut metagenome | host: Homo sapiens | study: EMG produced TPA metagenomics assembly of... | reverse complement strand
CCTTAGTCGGACCGATTCTTAGTTGGACATTCCGATCATGGCTTAGACGTAGAGCTACAGATGACAGACGTACCGTAGCTGTACATTCGATCGATTGCCTCAGACGTAGTAGCTGTACATCGATCGAGTCAGACGTACGTAGCTGTACATCGATCGATGCTCAGACGTACTAGCTGTACATCGATCGATGCTCAGACGTACGTAGCTGTACATCGATCGATGCTCAGAGGAACAGCTGGATTTGGCGGAAGTGATGCCTATTTTGAAAAGATTCTCGGACAAGTCAAACAGTCGATCGATGCAAGCAATACGGTCATCGGTGAGTATATGTGCCAGGGAAAGATGCCGCAGTCTGTGCGTGAACGGTATGTGAAAATGAAAGAAAACCCGGAACATCCGGCCAATCTTGATCTGCTGATTCAAAATTTTGACCGTGCTTTGTCACACCCGGACAGCGAAGATTTGGAAAGATTGAAAAAGTCATTATAAGATAGAAAAGTATGTTGTGCTTGATAAAAATAATCAGATAAGAGCAAGATTCGCAAAATAATTGCAATGGATCGTCAAATGGAATAGAATGGAGAGAAAAAAGAAAGGTGTGGAAAAGGCAGGGCTGGCAAAGCATATCCGGCAGATGAGGTCATGCAGAAACAAAAACAATGAAAACTACAACAAAACAAACTCATTTATACAGTAACACGGATCTTCGCAAGCTTTTAATTCCAATCATCATTGAACAATTGCTTTCTTCCTGATGGGAACTGTCGACACGATGATGGTCAGCAATGTCGGGTCTGCCGCAATTTCGGCAGTCTCGCTGGTGGATTCCATTAATATCTTAGTCATTCAGGCGCTTTCTGCGCTGGCGGCAGGAGGAGCGATTCTCTGTTCACAGTATATTGGAAGCGAAAAACGGGATGGAGCAATCCGTTCGGCACAACAGGTGCTTTTTGTTATGACAGTTTTGTCCGTCGCATTATCCGCGGGCTGTCTGATTTTCCGTGTTCCGCTACTGCGCGTGATTTTCGGGGCAGTGGAAGCGGATGTTATGAAAAATTCACAGGTGTATTTCCTGTTTACGCTGCTGTCATTCCCGTTTATCGGTCTTTACGATGCGGGCGCATCGATTCTGCGGGCGCAGAACAACAGCCGCAGTCCGATGGTGATTTCGGTGATTTCCAACTTTATGAACATCGGCGGAAATGCCATTCTTATTTTCGGCTTCCACATGGGTGTCGAAGGAGCCGCGATTTCGACTTTAATTTCGCGTATTTTCTGTGCGGTTGTCGTACTGTGGAAGCTTCGGGATGAAAGCAAACCGATTTTTGTGAAGCAGTATCTTTCCATTCGGCCGGACTTGGTTTGATCAAAAATACTGTTCATCGGTATTCCATCGGGAATCGAGAACAGTATGTTCCAGTTTGGAAAGCTGGCGATTCAGTCCACTGTGTCCACACTTGGCACGGTTGCCATTGCCGCGCAGGCGATGACGAACATCCTTGAGAACCTGAACGGTGTCGCTGCGATCGGTGTCGGCATCGGACTGATGACGGTAGTCGGTCAGTGTCTCGGCGCGGGCCGGAAGGATGAAGCAATCTACTATATTAAAAAACTGTGCTGGCTGTCAGAAGTGGTTATCGTTGCAAGCTGTCTGCTGGTATTTGTGCTGACAAAACCGATTACGATGATCGGCGGTATGGAGGCAGAGAGTGCAAAGCTCTGCATGCAGATGATGATCTTTATCACGATTGTAAAGCCGCTCTGCTGGGTCATGGCGTTTGTCCCGGGATACGGCATGCGGGCTGCCGGGGATGTAAAATTCTCCATGATCACGTCCTGCTGTACGATGTGGCTGTGCCGTGTGAGTCTCTGCATTTATCTGTGCCGCGTATGGGGATTCGGCCCGATCGCCGTCTGGATCGGCATGGCGGCAGACTGGAGCCTGCGGTCCATTCTCTTTACCATCCGGTTCAAATCAGGAAAATGGCTGAATCATCATTTGATAGAAGAAAAGAAACAGGAGAGCTAAACATCTTCTTCCGGTAAAAAGGAAAGCGTATATGCAAGAGAGTCGTTGAGATGAGATTTTTGACCGCGGCTGGAAGCCGTACCGGATCAATCACCTGAGCTGGTGGAAAGAGGAGCTTGCATCCGAAGAAGAGATGGAAGAGGGACGGAACAATCTTGCAGCACACGACAATCGGAATGTAGATGAAAAGAAAATCCTTTTGTATGAACAGATCATTCGGGTTGTGTAGAAACAGGAAGAAAAAACTGGATTTTTCCAGTACCGGATGATAAGATAAAACTGTGTTTCGGGATGGCTTAAACATATGGAGGTGCAGGATGGAACCAATTTATTTGTCAATCCAGCAGAAAGAAACTGGCAGCCGCATCAAATCCCTTCTTCGTGAAAGCGGATACACCGTGAGAGACATTCAGAATGCCATGGGTTTTGAAAATCCACAGGCGGTCTATAAATGGATTTCCGGCAAGTGCCTGCCAAGTCTGGACAACTTTCTCATTTTAAGCAGATTATTAAACACAAGCATCGAAGATATCCTCGTCATTGACGGGGATATTCCTCGTTTCCGAAGCAAATACAGAGAAATCCGAGAAAGATTAACCGCTGGTATAATGACAAAATCGTTATTTTGTGATACAGTGAAGAAAAAGCAGAAAAAGAACCGGTTAAAAAGGTTTTGGAAAGGAAAAACAGATGTCAGCAGGAATACGTTTTGGCTACCGCAATTTAGAACATACCCCAGAAGCAACGTTTGTCGTCAAACAGCGTGGCTTTGTTTTGATATGTTCAATTGAGAAAAGCGACAGAACGGATTCTGTGGAATATGATACGGGAGGATCAAATTAGACGACCGCATCAGACAACTGGATACGAACGAAGAGGAGCCGCTTATCTTATGTTGAACACATGGGATAGGTGGCTTTTTCTATTAAATTTTTATATCAGAACAAATTGAGAAGGGAGAAACCCGGAATGGATCAGATCGAAATCAAAGGAAAAGTAAATACAGCCATCTGCTATGCCAGGGTCGTAGAGGAGGAAGCCATCGAGCAGATCCGCCGCATGTGCGATTATCCGATGACGGAAGGCTCGCGGATCCGCATCATGCCGGATGTGCATGCGGGAAAAGGATGTACGATCGGAACAACGATGACCATCCGCGACAAGGCAGTGCCGAACGTCGTCGGTGTGGACATCGGGTGCGGCATGTACACCGTAAATCTTGGAAGAGCCGAACTTGATTTTGCAAAAATCGACGAGGCGGCACATGTTATCCCGTCCGGCATGAATGTCTGGGAGGGGAGACAGGAACGTTTTGACCTGATGACACTTGCCTGCAGCCGGGAATTAAAAGACACAAAACGCCTGGAGCGGTCGCTTGGAACCTTAGGCGGCGGCAACCATTTTATCGAGATCGATGAAGCTGCCGACGGCACAAAATATCTCGTCATCCATTCCGGCTCGCGGAATCTCGGAAAACAGGTGGCAGAGTATTACCAGAATCTGGCAGTGCGGCTGGACCGCGGTTATGACGAGTACCTGGAAAAACGCGAGGAGCTCATACGCACCTACAAAGAGCAGGGCCGCAGAAAGGAAATCCAGGAGGCGTTAAAACAGCTGCAGTGGAAACCGGACGAAGCGCAGATGCCGGAGGATCTCTGCTATCTGACCGGAAAATATCTGGAAGCCTATCTGCACGACGTGGAGATCTGCCAGCAGTTTGCACGCCGGAACCGGGAAAAAATGGCGGAAATCCTGCTGGAACGAACCGGCCTTACCGGCACCGATGCGTTCCACACGATTCATAACTATATCGACACAAACGAGATGATACTCCGAAAAGGCGCAATCGCAGCGCACAAAGGAGAACGAGTGCTGATTCCGATCAATATGCGTGACGGCAGTATTCTCGCCGTCGGAAAAGGAAATCCGGAGTGGAACGATTCTGCCCCGCACGGAGCCGGACGGCTGATGTCGCGTAAAAAAGCGAAGGAAACCCTGGCACTGGAGGAATACCAGAAGAGCATGGAGGGAATCTATACGACTTCCGTCAACGAACATACCCTGGACGAGGCGCCGATGGCGTACAAATCGCTGGATGACATTCTCGATATAGTCCGTGCATCGGTCGATGTCGTGGAGGTGCTGCGTCCCGTTTATAATTTCAAAGCATCAGAATAGAGGCGGAGGAAACCAGTAAAATTCCTCCGCAAGAAGGAGGAAGAAAAAATGATGGCAATTCCGTCAATTGATATGGAAGCAACAGGAAGAAACATTACAAGACTGCGGCAGCAGGCAGGCCTTACCGTCCGCGACCTGCAGGAAATTTTCGGTTTCACCACCCCGCAGGCAATCTACAAGTGGCAGCACGGCACCGCCATGCCGGCAATCGACAACCTGGTCGTGCTGGCAGCGGTACTGAATGTGTCGATCGATGAGATCGTGATTGTGGAGACAAGAGAGCTTGTGCTTGCGAGTGCATAAACCTGAGAACGTATTTTACGCAACTTTAACACAATCTTCCCTCAATTTCATGTAGAATAAAAAGCACAGATTCCGTAGCTTTTCTACAAGCCGCAGCAGCCGGCTTATGGTAGCAGAAGCACTCGGTGAGGCAGAAACAGCAGGCTGGATCGGGTTGGCTCCGTTGACTTTATATGTGCAAACTGATAAGATACTCATAAGTATGTTCTTAGGGGTATCTTATTTTTGTATTTCAAAAAGAAAAGGGGAAATTAAATAATGACAAAAAAAGAAAATCATTGGCCTTTGCATCGGCGCTGTCGTTCTTGCCGTGGCTGCGGCCGGTGTGAAGGAAGGCAGCTGGCTGATGAAGCATCGCCGGATGCAGAATGAGTTTACGCATGAGATGAATGCATTCACGACCAAAACAAACGCTGAGCTGATCCAGCCGACGATTGTTGCGGAGGATGATATCTACGGCTGGTTTTTCCATGAGGAAGATGACGGGCTGTACATGAATCTCTATTACCGGATCAAAAACGAGTCCAATCAGCACGAAATTGCATCCAGTGAATTTCCTGTGAAGATCAAAAAGGAGCTTCTTGCGGATGATAAAGTGTGGAGCAGAACGACGGGGACCGCGAAAAATCAGGTTCACGCGGAATACCTGGAAGGAGAAGATGACATGACGGTTTCGTTTGACGTCTATTACCAGTGTGAGGGTTCCTGCGGGGAATATTTTGCGGATATTACCGTGACGGATAGTGAGACCGGAAAGCTCTACTACAGCAGTGAAGCAGAAAATGAAGCGGCAGAATAGGAGGAGCGATGGCCGAAAAACAAAGCAAAAATAAATGGCACACACCGGCGGAGCGGATTATGATGCTGGGATTTGCGGCGGTAATCCTGCTGGGAACGATTCTTCTTTGCCTGCCGGTTTCTGCGGCGGACGGAAAAAGCGTTTACTGGCTCGACGCCCTGTTTACCGCAACGACATCTGTCTGCGTGACGGGCCTTGTCACCGTTCCGACGGCGACGACATGGAGTACCTTTGGAAAAATTGTGATCCTCGGGTTGATTCAGTTCGGAGGTCTTGGCATCATGGCGTGCCTGACGATGGTGTTTCTGATCCTGCGCCGGAAAATCAGTCTGCAGAGCCGGAAATTAATTCAGGATACCTATAATCTGCCGGTTTTAAAGGGCAGTGTGGGCATCGTGCGCCGGCTTCTGATTGGAACAGCAACCGTAGAGATTGCGGGGGCGGTTCTGTATAGCTTCTGGTTTGTGCCGGAGTATGGCTTCTGGAAGGGAATCGGCTACAGTATTTTTCACGCCGTTTCCGCTTTCTGTAATGCGGGAATCGATCTCGTTGGCGAAGCTCTTTTGCTCCGTTTGTAACGAACCCGCTGATAAACTTTACGACGATGGGACTGATTCTTTTGAGCGGTCTTGGTTTTCCCGTCTGGTGGGAAGTTATGGAGCGGGTGCAGGAGCTTGTGAAGGGAAAACGGCCCCGTAAAAATTTTGTGCGAGGATTCACGCTTCATACGAAACTGGTTTTAACGACAACCATGATTCTGGTGTTCGGTGGAGCACTGCTGATTCTTGCACTGGACTGGAATCACGCGCCATCACTTGGCAGCCTGAAACCGGCGCAGAAGGTCATGGCGGCTTTTTTTCAGTCCGTGACGACAAGAACGGCAGGTTTTGAGACGATCCCGCAGGCTGATTTCTCGGACAGCTCTGCAATGGTAAGTATGGTTCTCATGTTCATCGGTGGCTCCCCGATGGGAACGGCAGGTGGTGTTAAGACGACAACGGTTGCCATTCTGGTTGTGCTGGTTGCCTCCTATATTCGCGGAGACTCAGATACGGTGGCCTGGGGGCGGAAAGTGATGGAAGAAAATATCCGTACCGCTGTCGTCATTTTCTTTTTTGTACTGACGACAGTCTTTACTGCCACCGTGCTGCTGATTTCCGTAACCGGAAGCCCGCTGCTGGATTGTACGTATGAAATTATTTCTGCGGTTGCAACGGTGGGCCTCACCCGTTCCCTGACGCCGACGCTTCCTTTTATGGGAAAGGTGATTGTTATTCTGGTTATGTTTATGGGAAGAATCGGGCCGGTGACGCTGGCTGTCGCACTGCGCCGCAGAACAGGAAGAAAAGATGTCGATATTCAGAGACCGGAGCAGCGGATTCTGATTGGATAGTTGGGAAAATAAAAAACAGGATAGATTTCAGAAAACGAGGAAAAGAAATGAGTAAACAGTATGCAGTCATTGGACTTGGAAAGTTTGGTTTTTCTGTAGCAACGACACTTGCGCAGGCAGGAAAAGAAGTGCTTGCCGTTGATAAAGACGCTGAGCCGGTACAGGAAATTGCCGATCTTGTTACCTATGCGGCGCGCGCGGACATCACCGACAGCCGTGTTTTTGCATCGCTTGGCATCAGCAACATGGATGTCGTGATCGTCGGCATCTCTGAAAATATGGAGTCGAGCATCCTCGCCACCCTGCAGGCAAAAGAGGCGGGCGTGCCGCTCGTCATCGCAAAGGGCATGAGCCAGATGCATGCCAATATTTTGAAAAAAGTCGGCGCGGACCGCGTCGTGATGGCGGAAAGTGAGACGGGCATCCGCCTCGGAAAAAGCCTGATTTCCGGCGGCTTCCAGGACTTCTTCATGCTGTCGGATTCGTTCTCCATGGTAGAGCTTCCCGTGCCGGAAGCGTGGACGGGGCATAACCTCGAGGAGCTGGATCTGCGGAAGAAATACAGTATCAACGTAATCGCCGTCAAGGACGGGGAAGACATCCGTGTCACGGTCAATCCGAAGACGCTGCTCCGCGCAGAGGAAGTGCTGATTCTGATCGGCGAAAACAAAGAACTTGCCAAATTGATGAAAAACAGGAAATGAGGGGACCATTCATGATTACAAGCAGCAGCAATGCACAGGTAAAAAACATTATTGCGCTGAACAAAAAAGCAAAAGAACGCCGGGAGCAGGACGTTTTTCGTGGCGGAGGGCTGGAAAATGTTCCAGGAAGCGCCGCGGGAATGGCTGAAAAAAGTATATGTGTCTGAGAGCGGCAGCAAAATGCATGAAATGCCGTCCGACGGGACAGAATACGAAGTAGTGGACGACCGCGTGTTCCAGTCCATGTGCGACACGAAGACGCCGCAGGGTGTTTTAAGTGTGATCCGCATGCCGCATTACACCGAAGAGGAGGTGATGGACAACGGAAAGACACCGCTTCTGATGGTACTTGAGGATCTGCAGGACCCTGGAAATGTCGGAACAATCATCCGCACCGCAGAGGGCGCAGGAGTCACCGGCATCATCATGAGCCGCGGTACCGCGGATATCTTCAATCCGAAAACGATTCGCTCGACGATGGGCTCGATTTACCGTATGCCGTTTCTGATCGTCGACGATGCGGTCGGATTTGTAAAAGGCTTAAAAGCGCGGAAGATCTGTACGTACGCGGCACATCTGCACGGCGTGCATTCCTACCGCGAGGAGGATTACACAAAAGGAACGGCATTCCTGATCGGAAATGAGGGAAACGGCCTGACCGATGCAATGGCAGAGGCCGCCGAGTGCCTGATCCGTATTCCGATGGAAGGAAAAGTGGAGTCGTTAAACGCAGCGATTGCATCCGCCGTTCTCATGTATGAGGCACACGGCCAGCGCGCATAAAAGAAAGAGCGTTACCGGTTTTCTTACATTTCTCTTAACCTGCCGGAAACCTACTCGACAGAACCGGTATTTTGAGCTAAAATAGAAAGAGCAGAGTCCGGGCTGAATTTCTGTCAGTCCGGTAAAACTGTAATATTTGCCAGAAAAGCAAAAGCTGTTTTGGGAGGAAGGAAAAATGAGTGAGAAAAAAAACATCAGTAAAAAAGAGCTCCGAAGAAGAAAGCGGAAGCGTGCGCTGATGATCAAAACAGGAATTCTATGTGTTCTGCTTGTCATCTTCGGCATTGGAATCTGGCTTTGGCCGGAGGAACAGAAAAAATCCAGCAGAAAGCACAGGAAAAAGAGGATCAGAAAACAGCAGAGGTGGACGGTTCCGTATCGTCGGACAGCACGGGAAGTGCTGAAGCGCCGACAACGAAAGCACAGATTATGGCGGAAGCGATGCACTTGCGCAGACATACGATTACGATGGAGCCATTGAAAAGCTCCAGAGCGTAGAGGGCGCAGCAACCGACGCGGATATCATCACAAAAGTAGCAGAGTACACCAGCACGAGAGATGCCTGTGTGCGCGTCAACGTCAACGAAGTAACCCACATTTTCTATCATTCTCTTGTAGTCGATCCGCAGAAAGCGTTCTATCAGGACAACGCACAGACCGCAGGCTTCTGCCAGTGGATGACCACCGTGGATGAGTTCAACGCGATCACCCAGCAGATGTACGACAGAGGATATGTCATGGTTTCGATCAACGATCTTGTGAAAAAGACCGTAGATGATGACGGAACCGTTCATTACGAGGAAGGGGACATTTACCTGCCGGAGGGCAAGAAAGCATTCGTTCTTTCTCTGGATGACCTTTCCTATTACCACTCTTACGACGGACGCGGCATTGCCAGCAAGATGGTAGTCGGCGACGACGGAAAACCGACCTGCGAATACATTCAGGATGACGGAACTGTTGTGACCGGTGCTTACGACTGCATCCCGCTGATGGATCAGTTTATCGAAGCGCATCCGGATGCCGTATACCACAATGCGCGCGGAACCGTAGCACTGACCGGCTACGATGGAATCCTCGGATACCGCACCGACGGTGATTACAAGACGAGAGAAGATCTGACGGATGATCAGGTAGCATGGCTTGATGCACACCCGGATTTCGACTGGGATAAAGAGTGCGAGGAGGCGAAAAAAGTAGCCGATGCGATCAAAGCAGACGGCTGGACATTCGCAAGCCATACCTGGGGCCATATCCGTGTCGGCGACAAACCGATCGAGACGATCCAGGCGGATACCGAGAAATGGCTGACGTATGTTGCACCGCTCATCGGCGGAAGCGATATCATCATCTTTGCACATGGACAGGATCTTTCCGACTGGCACGATTACACGATGGACAATGAGAAGTTTGCTTACTTAAAGAGTCAGGGCTTCAACATTTACTGCAACGTAGATTCCTCCCAGTATTTCGTTCAGGTAAGAGACAATTACCTGCGTATGGGACGAAGAAACCTGGATGGATACCGTCTGTACCAGAACCTCTACGGAGGCGGCGAGGACAGAACAAGCGATCTGTTTGATTCTGCCTCTGTTATTGATCCGCAGCGGCCGACAGATCCATCTCTTTACAATTTAGGTTAAAGAATTTTGAAAATGAAAAAGATCTCACAGAACTTTCTATTATTTATAGAAGAAAGTCTGTGGGATCTTTTTTTCAGCAGGGCGAACCGTTTACAGATATTTTTCTACGAGCGGAAACGGCAGAGGCCCGAGACGGAGCAGTTTTTCATGGAAACCGATCAATGAGAATGAGTCACCTTCCTGTTCCCGCACTTCCGAGAGGAGCTGCGAAAACGAGAGCGATCCGACACAGTATTTCAGATAGTTCGCCGGTGTCTCGAGAATATACTGATATAAAGAGGCAGCGGCCGACGCATCCGTGATGCCGAACTGCGCCAGAAAGGCTGACGCATCCGAGAGGAGCCATCCCTGGCTGTGGATTCCGAGATCCAGCAGCGAGCAGAGGATAAGATGCACTGAGCGGTTCAGATACCAGAGACGGCAGAGCGCCTGCGTGTTTGCATCGAGATTACGTGCGGCGTAGCGGCAGGCATATGATTCAACGTAGGTTGCCCATCCTTCCACATAACCCGACGGCGCGTAGAGATGGCGGATCAGAAGCGGGTCGGAGCGCGAGAACGAGACGGTCTGGTACAGATGGCCGGGAAAGCCTCGTGGGCAAGTGTGGAATACAGCTCGATGCCGGTCATTTCATCCGCGGGATTCAGGTAAATGGAGTTGGGTGAATTGACATCGGCGGGCGGTGTGAGATAAAAGGCGGGGCTTAAAAAATCCTTGAGAGAGTCATCCACGGTCTTTACTTCGTATGCGATACCCGAAAGAACGGGAAAATCTTCAGAAACGGCATTCTGCAGATCGGCAAGCATTTCCTCCGGCGTGGAGAACGGCAGCACGAGCGCCTGCTCGGAGAGGGAGAGCGACGGATTCTGATCGAGAATGATCTGCATTTCGGCACACTGGTCCGCAAGCTGCTGTGTTAAAAGGCGGGTCAGCTCCTCCGGTGAAGCGTTAACACCGACGCGGCTGCGGAGAAGATACGCATAGTAGGAAAGTCCGTCTTCCTGCCGGGAAAGACCGCCGGCGTTCTGTGTTCCTTTGCCGCGGAGTGAAGAAAGCGCATCGGAAAGAGAGCGGTAGGCGGGAAAAACACAGGAGGTAAGGAGTTTTTTATGCGTCTGCAGACAGAAATTCCTTTCCGCCTCAGAAAACAGTGAAGACGCCTGCAGTTTATTCTGAAAAACGGTGTGGAGCAGATGGCTTTCCGGTGTATCCGCGTCGGCGAGAAAAGCACTGCACTGGCGGATAATGCCATCGACCGCAAGGTCATTCTGAAACACGCCCTGCCGGGATTTTTCCTGCTCGAGTGCGATGAGGTCGGAGAAATAGCGCGGTAGATCCTGCAGGAGATGGAGGTAGTCGGCGATATCCTGCTGTGTGCGGAACGGGTACTCCGCGAGCAGAATGGGAAGCTGTGCCTGAATCCCGAGCGACGGACCGAGCGGTTCCGCAAGAAGGCTGGTGCTGCCCGGCATTTTCTCGCAGTCCAGCTCGTAGAGCAGAAGATCGAGCGTGATCTGATTTTCCGCGGAGAGGCGGTTGCGATGAAAGGATGTGAGCGTTGTTTCCGCACTCTGCAGCAGGGCATCATACGAGGTGCGGTAAGGGATGGAAACCGTGCCGAACGAGGCGGTGCCGGGGGCAATTCCGCGGGAAGCCGGATCGGCGAGGGTATAGTGGAGCGTGATGGCAGAAGAGGTTACCTCGGAGTGGAACCGTTCCTCCACATACGCGGAAAACCGGCGGTTCTCACCAGGGGAAAAGAACGGGGAAAAATACCAGAACAGCAGGGCGAAAAGAAGTCCGCCGCACAGAAGCAGAGGGAACAGGATGCGGCGGTGCAGAGAAGCTGGTTTCATAGAATAGGCTCCGGTGCGGACAGTTATCATAAAGTATGTAAAAAATGCTGATTTTATGCGCTTTTTCCGTGGCCTTTCATTTGACTTTCCAAAACGGCTTTGCTATAATCAGTAACGAATGAAATAAGGGACTTTTCAGTGCGGAACGGATTTGAAAAAGAATCCGCGAAGATAAAAGGGAATCAGGTGGAAATCCTGAGCGATCCGGTCACTGTAAGCAGGGAGTGTTAGCTGCAGAAATGCCATTGTGCGAAACGCATGAGAAGGCGCGGCTGCCGTGAAGATCTGCGAGTCAGGAAACCTGCTGGAAAGGTTAGTGAATCGCTTCCGATGAAAGCATATATTCATGGAAAGATGTACGAAGCAAAATCGGACATCTGCTTTTTTGTCGCCATGCGTCCGAAAAAGAGCTTCGGTGGAGAAACTCTTTTGCAGAAAAAGCAGATGTCTGTTTGTCTTTTCGCAGAAAAAATGTGTCCTCAAAAACAAGATTACTTGCAGGGAGACATCATTGACGGGGACAGGCACCGCCCAGCTGCCTGAAAAAGTCAGACGGAATCCGGAGCAGATGCGCGAAGGATATCCGAAGAAAAGGAGAAGTTATGAAAGGAAATTCAAGCAAATTTCTGGCACTGCTGCTGTCGGCGTCCATGATCATGAGCCGACTGCCAGCGTATTAGCAGATACGCAGGAAAAAGCAGCACAGACAGAAAGCAGCGCAGCCGCAGAGGAAGCGCCGCAGAGCGAAGAAACAGCAGAGACGGCAGAACCGGAAACAACACCGGCAGAAACCGAGAGCAGTGAAAGCACTGCAGAGACTCCGGCAGAAGAGCCGACGGAAACACCGGCCGCGCCTGCAGAGGATCAGACACCGGCAGGATCTGACGAGACCGAGACACCATCCGCAGATGAGGATGCTTCGGAAGATACTGCAGAGGACACTGCAAAAGACGGTGAAGAGACTGCCGATACCACAGAAAAAGAGCCGGAAGCAGCAGATGAGACTTCCCAGGATGCTGAAAAAGAAACACCGGCAAAAGAAGAAACCAAAGATGCTGTAAAAGAGAATACCAGTCCGGCGGCAGAACAGCCGAAAACGGAAGTAAAAGAAACGACCAAAAATGAGGCATCCAATACAGCGAGAAGAAAGAAACAAAAGCAGCGGAAGCAGCAAAACCGGCAGATGGTGAGTATGAGACTTCTGCAGAAGCAACCGGAAGCATGTTCCGTGTGATTTCTTCCAGACTCATCGTAAAAGATGGAAAACTGAAAGCATCCATTCTGCTGAGTGGAACCGGCTATGATTACCTGTATACGGGAACAGCAGCAGAAGCTGCCGCAGCAGATGAAAAGAGCTGGATTGCTCCGACAGGAAGCGAAACCTATACGGATACGAAGACCGGTGCAGAAAAGACCGGATATCGTTTTGAAATTCCGGTGGAAGAGCTTGACAAACAGATGGATGTTGCCGTTCGCTCAGCCAAGAAAAAAACATGGGCTGATAAAACTGTTACGATCCACAGCACTGATGCAATCCCGACGGTAACACCGGAACCGACCGAGCCCCCGGCCCCGAGTGAAACACCAGGCGATGATTCTTCCGAGACACCAGTCAGCGTAGAAGCACCTGTTGTAAAGGACAACGGTCAAGCATTCAAAATGTTCCTCATCTCTGAGGCAACCATGATCAACAAGGGCGACAAACTTGTTCTTACCCTGAAAACAAACAACACATCGTTTGATAAACTGTATTTTGGAAATAATGATGACCTTGCAAAAGCACCGGTTATTCAGGGAATGCAGGAAGCAAACGACGGTTTTTCCTTTGCGTTTGAAGTAGATGCTGACAAAGCCGGCACAACCGTTCCGATTGTTCTTGGAAAGAAAGACGGAACCTGGTATACGAAACAGCAGCTTTACTTTGTGATTCCGGGAACGAAAACACCAGATGTTACACCAACCCCGGAACCGACCGTAACCCCGGAACCGACTGAGATCCCGGCACCAACCGCAACGCCGACCCCGGAGCCATCTAAAGTTCCAAATGGCATTTACAGCGGAACCGCCGAGACGGGTGCTCAGATGTTCAAAGTAGTGGCTGTGGAGCTGACCGTAAAAGATGGTGATATGAAAGCTAAGATCACCTTAAGCGGTGTTGCTTATGACTACCTGTATATGGGAACTCCGGAAGAGGCAGCTGCTGCAGATAAGAGCGCATGGATCGCGGGCATCGGAACAGCGGATTATACGACCGATGACGGACAGACCAAAACCGGAATGCAGTATGAAATCCCGGTAGCAGCACTTGATCAGCCGCTTACCGTTGCATCCCATTCTGAAAAACGGGACAAATGGTATGCAAGAACCATCACCATCGCATCAGCAAGTCTGAAAAAGACCTCAGATCTTCCGGCAGATGAGACAAACAAAATTGCAGACGGTATCTACGAAGCAACTGCTGAGACTGGTGCAGCAATGTTTAAAGTAGTCAAAGTAAAACTGACTGCAAAAGATGGAAAAATGACAGCACTTATCACCTTAAGCGGAGTAGGTTACAATTACCTGTATCTGGGAACAGCAGCAGATGCAGCAGCAGATAAGAGTGCATGGATTGCATCCAAAGGAGAAGGTGAGTACACCTTAAACGGCGAGACCAAAACAGGACTGCAGTTTGAAATTCCGGTAGAAGCACTGGATCAGGGCCTGGCAGTGGCAGCTCACGCAGTAAAGAGCGGCAAATGGTTTGACAGAACCATCACGATCGCATCCTCCAGCCTGAAAAAGACCGGAGATCTGCCGTCGGATGATTCCAACGATCCGAAACCAACCATCGTTCCGACCAAGACCCCAACCGTATCTCCATCCGAGACACCGGTTGTAAAACCGACCAGCACCCCGGCTCCGGCACCGACCCAGAAACCGGCCGATACCAAACCGGAGCAGGAATCCAAATATGAGTCTGACTTAAGCGGCGGCACATCCAAAGTAGACAGTGCAACCACACTGGCAGACGGCGTTTACACACCAGACGGATTCTCCTTCTCCGGCGGATCCGGAAAGGTAACCATCTCCTGCAGCAAGATTACTGTAACGAACGGACAGGCTTATGCAACGATCGCATTCAGCAGTCCGTACTACGGATATGTAAAAGCAAACGGAAATAAATACATGGCAAATGTCAGCGGCGGAAGCAGCATCTTCACCATTCCGGTTGAGCTGAACAAGAACAATACCATCATCGGTATGACCACCAGAATGTCCGTTGCCCATGAGATTTCCTACAACATCTTCATCTCCCTGGCAGCAGCAAAGAAGGGCGGCAGCACTTCTTTCAGCACAGGATTTGTAAAAGCAGACGGAACAACCTCCACGATCAGCACCGATAACTCCAAGCTGGATACCACCGCTCCAGAGATTATGGGACTGGAATACAAAGCAGAGACAAAACTTGCTTACGCAGAGTACTTCAAGATGTATCATTACGACGAAGGCATCACCCTGCTGGAGATCGATATGACAAAAGATACCGAGCGTGATCCGGAGAAACAGACCGAGGACGACAAGAAAGCAGAAGATACCGATACCGCAGCAGCAGAGGATACCGCAGCAGCAACCGACGAGGAAGAAGCGGCAGCAGCATCCGATTCCAAAAAGACCAGCACTGAGAAAGCGAAAGATCTGACCGAAAAGACAAAAGAGCTGTACGAAGGCAATGTTGTCAAATATCTGATTGTTCCGAAAGATGTTGAGATTCCGGCAGGACTGGACAAAGATATGATTGTGATCCAGCTTCCGGTTGAGAAAACATACGTAGCATCTGAGGATGCCCTGAAACTTCTCGACGAGCAGTTAGACGCAGCAGAGAGCATCAAAGCAGTCGGCATGGAGCAGAAAGACTGCCAGATCGAAAACATTGCAAAAGCAATGGAAGACAAAAAAATCTCCTTCGACGGAGCATTCGATGATCTGGACTACAAAGCTCTGGTAAAAGACGAAATCGACTTTGCAATTCTTCCGTCTGAGTTCCTTCCGGGAAATGCAAAAGATGAGGAAGATACTGACGCAGCCGACGAGACCGCAGATACCAAAGCTGAGGATCAGAAGGACGATAAAGACGATAAGACAACGGATGAGAAAGCAGACGAAGACAAGACTCAGGAAGAACTTCTGAAAGAGGAAAATGAGCGTCTGTCCGACACCGCAGAGCGTCTGGCAACCCTGACCATTCCGATGCTGGTTGACCGTTCCGCAGACGAGAAGACCGATCTTGCGAAAGCAGAGTGGCTGAAAGTCTACGGCGTGATCTTCGGATGCGAGGATCAGGCAAACGAGCTGTTCCAGCAGATGGTAAAGGCAGAAGAGAATAAATAAGTACAATAATTGCAGCAAAAAATGAGAAAGGGCTGCTGCCGTATGGCAGCGGCTTTTTCTTTAAGAAAGGAATATCAAATGACAGGAAAAAACGAAAGAAAGCTGAAAAAATGGGCCGCACTTTTTCTTGCAGCAGCGATGTCACTGACGGCCTGCGGCAGCACCGCATCAACGGGAAGCAGCACATCGTCCGCGTCGGGCACTTCGGCAGTTTCTGAGAGCAGCACATCCACAGCATCCGCAGCAGACGTTTCCGAAAGCCAGACGGAGAGCACATCCGTCTCGGAAAGTACGGCTGAAAGTGAAAGCACCTCCGAAGCCACTGCTGCGAGCAGCACCTCCGGGAGTGATACCGCATCCGTGGATGGTTTCGCAACGACAGACGATGTCAGCGACGCACCGGACATCACCGGAATCACCATAGAGAGCCAGATGGTCCTGAATTACGCCGAGTGCTTTAACGTATACTACTGCACAGACGGCTATAAACTGATCGATGTCAAAGACGGCGCGCAGTATCTGCTCGTCCCGGACGGAAAAGAGGCGCCGGATGACCTCGATTCCGACGTAATTGTAATCCATCAGCCGCTGGAACGCATCTACATGGCAGCAACCTCTCCGATGGCGCTGTTCGATGCCATCGACTCCCTCGATACGATTCGTCTCTCCGGTGAAACCGCAGACAACTGGTACGTACAGGATGCCGTTGACGCGATGAATGCCGGAACGATGATCTTCGCCGGAAAATACAGTGAGCCGGATTACGAACTTCTGGTCAGTGAGAACTGTGATCTGGCCATTGAATCCACGATGATCCTCCATTCCCCGAAGGTACAGGAGATGATCGAGATGCTCGATATTCCGGTCTTCATCGACCGTTCCAGCTACGAATCCCAGCCTCTTGGCAGAACCGAATGGATCAAACTCTACGGTGCATGCTGGACAAAGAAGAGGAGGCAGCCGACTTCTTTGCAAATCAGGCAAGTGTTGTGGAAAATCTGAAGGATTTCCAGAATACCGAAAAAACGGTCGCTTTCTTCTATATTAATACGAGCGGAGCTGCCGTTGTGCGGAACCCGGAGGACTATATTTCCAACATGATCGAGCTTGGCGGTGCGCGCAACGCCTTCCGTGATCTCCAGGACGACAGCGGAAAAACATCCGTGCCGATCACGATGGAGCAGTTCTACGATACGGCCGAAGATGCGGACTACCTGATCTACAACGCAAGCATCGATTCCACCGTCAAAACCCTGGACGACCTGCTGGCAAAGGATTCCATGTTTGCCGATTACAAAGCAGTCAAAGAGGGCAACGTCTGGACAACCGAGAAATCCATGTATCAGGCAACCGATAAAATTGCACAGTTTACCAACGACATTAACCTTCTGGTAACGGGCGGCGATCCGGATCAGATGGTATTCTTAAGAAAATTATCCTGATGGAGGAACGTATGTCAGAGAAAAAAAATATGACAGGAAAAGAGAACAGTTTCCATATGGAAAACTTCCGGCGCCGTTCGCGGTATGCCGCTGTGTTCCTGGTGCTGATTCTGGCGTTCGCCGCCATCACCGTGCTGAATATCAATTCCGGAAACGTAAATATTTCGATTCCGGAAATTTTCCGGATTCTGCTGCGGCGGACCGGAGAGGGGAAAGCGTACAATATTATCTGGAAAATCCGCCTTCCGCGTATTCTGATGGCGGCAATCCTGGGCGGTGCTCTGTCCCTGTCGGGCTTCCTTTTACAGACTTTCTTTGAAAACCCGATTGCCGGTCCGTTTGTTCTTGGAATTTCCTCGGGAGCCAAAATGGTCGTGGCGCTGACCATGATCTTTTATCTGGAGTGGGCGCGCAATATCACATCTTACACGATGATTGTTGCAGCATTCTTAGGATCCCTTCTCTCCGTCGGCTTCATTCTGCTGATGTCCCGACGGATCAAAAATATGGCAGGACTTCTCGTCGGCGGTATTATGATCGGTTACATCTGCTCGGCGGTCACGGATTTTGTTGTCACCTTCGCGGAGGATTCCGATATCGTCAACCTCCACGGCTGGTCACAGGGAAGCTTCTCCGGCATGAGCTGGAGCAACGTAGCGATCTCTGCGGCTGTGATCGGCATCACCTTTGTCATCACGTTCCTGATGGCAAAACCGATCGGTGCATACCAGCTCGGTGAGGCGTATGCGCAGAGCATGGGTGTCAACATCAAAGTATTCCGCATCGCGCTGATTCTGCTTTCGAGTATTCTCTCCGCATGCGTCACCGCATTTGCCGGTCCGATTTCGTTTGTCGGCATTGCCGTCCCGTTCCTCGTTAAACAGAGCCTCGGCACATCGCGTCCGCTCGTCGTAATCCCGGGAACGTTCCTCGGCGGAGCCGTCTTCTGTATGATGTGCGACCTGATCGCGCGTATGGCGTTTGCACCGCTGGAGCTGTCCATCAGTACGGTCACATCGATCTTTGGTGCGCCGGTCGTCATTTTCATGATGCTGCGCCGGAAAAGGGGGTAAGAGAATATGAATGAATATTATTTTCATCTGGACCACCTGACGGTCGGCTATGATAAGAAGCCGCTGATCAAAGATATCTGCATCAGCATCGAAAAAGGCGAGATCGTTACGCTGATCGGACCGAACGGTTCCGGTAAATCAACGATTCTGAAAAGCATCACCCGCCAGTTAAAGCTGGTCGGCGGAAATGTGGAGTTTGACGGGAAAAACCTGCATGAGCTTTCGTTCCGCGAGTTGTCCACGAAGATGGCCGTTGTGCTGACGGAGCGCATGAAGCCGGAGCTGATGACCTGCCACGATATTGTGGCAACGGGCCGCTATCCGTACACCGGACGGCTCGGCATGCTGACCCGCGAGGATGAGGAGAAGGTCGAGAAGGCGATGCGCGCCGTTCATGCCGAAGAGCTCGGCGGCCGCGATTTCAACGCCATCAGCGACGGCCAGCGCCAGAGAGTGCTTCTTGCGCGTGCGATCTGTCAGGAGCCGGAGGTCATCATCCTCGACGAGCCAACTTCTTTCCTCGATATCCGCCACAAGCTGGAACTGCTCGCGATTCTGCGCCGCATGGCAAAGGAGAAGGGCATCACCGTCATCATGTCGCTGCATGAGATCGATCTGGCACAGAAAATTTCAGATAAGATCATCTGCGTCAAGGGCGATGCTATTTCCCATTTCGGCGCACCGGAGACAATTTTCCGCGAGGATATCATCCGCGAACTATACGAGATTGACAATGGTTCGTTTGACCCGTGCTTCGGAAGCATCGAGCTGCCGCGGCCGGAGGGAACACCGCGCGTCTTTGTCCTCGCAGGCGGCGGAACGGGAATCCCGGTGTTCCGGAAACTGCAGAAGGAAAATGTCCCGTTTGCGGCAGGCGTCCTGTATACGAACGATATCGATTACCAGCTCGCCCGCATTCTGGCGATGGAGACGGTAACCGAAGCACCGTTCCAGGAGATCAGCGACGAGGCATTTGCCCGCGCCTGCGAGCTGATGAAGAGCTGTGAACGTGTCATCGACACCGGCGTCCCCGGTGGGCATGTGCAACCGCCGGATCGAAGAGCTGAGGGCAGAAGCAAAGCGGCTTGGAAAGCTGGCAGAGTAAAACAAAGAAAAATCCAATCAAAATCTCCTGTCTGGGAACGAAACAATCGTTTTCCGAACAGGAGATTTTCTTTTTGCAGCCATTGTAAAAACAGCAAAAGAACACGAAAAATGTAATATTAAATTGTACGAAAAATTCACACAATTCAAGTCAAAAACCAACAGAGATTGACACTTAAAAAGTCAAGTGCTTTATAAAATCTTTTGGCGAAATAACGGTTTTCTCTGTTATGACCAAAACACGCGTTCTGATTTCGCAAGATTTAAACACATGCTTTCCACACCGTTTTTCGTGGATAATGTGGATAACTCGGTGTATAACTTGTTTTTAGGCATGTTTTCGGTGGTTAACTATGTGGATAACTTGTGGACGGGATGTTTATAAAATTGGCCCGTGTGGGAAAAAACCGGTTTCTTTGTGCAATTTCGACAAAAAGAGGTTTTAAAGTTTTACACGACTGACATGAAAGGTTTTTCAGATTTCAGAAACTACGGAAAAACAGAAAAAAGCAGGCAGTTCTCCGTACAATACGAAGAATGCCTGCTTTTGCCGTATTCTATTCGAAAGAAGCCATCAGTGGCTGATCAGATATTTCTCTACCGAAGTCACACAGTTCGCGCCGTCGGCGGCTGCAGTGATGATCTGACGGAGCTGCTTCGTGCGGACATCGCCTGCGGCGAACACGCCCGGCACGCTCGTCACACCGTCTTCGCCGGCTTTGATGTAGCCAGCCTCATCGGTTTCTACGATGCCTGCGATCAGTGCGGAGACCGGAACGATGCCGACGGCAATAAACACGCCGTCTACCGTGATCACACCGGCTTCCCCTGCCTTTTTGTTCGTTACCTTCACGCCGGACACCATCTCGTTTCCTTCGATGGAATCCACAACCGTATCCCACACCATTTCCACATTCGGCAGTGCCAGCAGTGCATCCTGGAGAACACCGGCTGCCCGCAGTTCATCGCGGCGGTGGATCACGTAAACCTTTTTGCACGTTCTGGCAAGGAAAATCGCATCCTCCACGGCGACATCGCCGCCGCCGATAACGGCAACGGTTTTGTCTTTGAAAAATGCGCCGTCACACGTTGCACAGTAAGAGACGCCCATGCCGGAGAGCTCCTTTTCACCAGGTACATTTAACGCGCGGTGCTCCGCACCGGTTGCAAGAATGACCGTTTTGGCATGATACTCATTTTTTCTCGTGCGGACAATCTTGATCTCTTCGTCAAGAACAAGCTCCTTCACACGCTCACGGGAAAATTCCGCGCCCATTTTTTCAGCGTGTGCGCGCAGCGTGCTTCCGAGATCCATGCCGCTGATGCCCGGAAGGCCGGGATAGTTGTCTACTTCATAGGTATTCAGCACCTGGCCGCCGCTTGCAAAGTTTGCCTCAATCGTAAGAGAGGAGAGCTTTGCGCGTTTCGCATAAATCGCGGCAGAAAGACCCGCCGGGCCGGAGCCGATGATGATAACGTCGTATAAGTTTTCCATAAAAATCCTCGTTTTCGTCTGTAGTAAGCTGCCATGCAGCCATTTTTCTGAAAGTATCGTTACGGAGCCGGTGTTTCGGACGGTTCCTGACTGTCGGAAACGGAAGATGAATCTTCCGCGGAAGTTTTTTTGGCTTCTTCTTCCGGCGCTTCCGGCTGGTTGTGAACCACCTTGATGCTGCGTACCAGCTTCAGATCGTTGTCGATGCCGATTTCAGTGTAGTCCAGCTTTTCGTCATCACTATAGAATGTGTAGAGTGTCAGGTTACTATCCTCTTTTTCCGTTTTTTCTGATTTGGCATCCCCTGCCTTCGCCAGAAAATCGCTCTCGGAAGTGCCGAGCGTGATGCCGTTTGTGATTGAAATCGGAATCTTTGTCGTATCGAGATCGCCGTACAGCGAAGTAACAAAACAGTTGCGTACTGTCGTCGCCTCCGCGCCGTAATTATGTACGGTGCAGTAAAGCTTCTGACCGCCCTTTTCCAGCGTGACGTAGCCGTATTTTCCGTTTAAAACGGCCGTATCGGACTCTTTCGTATTGACGGTCCAGTCGTGGTCCAGAAGTTCACTGACCGGAACGGGAAGATGGTAGAGTACATCGTCAAAGCGGACGGTCCAGTCGTTGATTTTACTGCTGTCGGCTTCCGGTGCCTGGTAGGCCTCCACTTCCGGTGTTGTGGCATCGCTGACACCATCGAGCGCTTCTGCATCAGCCGTGGTCGTAAAGTTCTGCATATCGAGGAATACAGAATTCCCGTTTCGTTATCGAAGCCGAGCGTGATCGTCTGGTACAGCCCGTATTCATACGTGAACTGCACAGAGGTATCGGCCTCATAACGGTCCTTTGGCGCACCGTAGATGCTTTCCACATCCTCCATCAGCGACTGCTGCAGGGTGACGCCGTTCGGCAGGCCGACATAGATATTCTGACCCTCAGCGGTCGAGGTATCGATGTGAATGCCTCCGATCAGGCATTCCGCCACTGGCTTTGCGTGGTGTCCGGATTGGCAATATCGACGGTAATCTGGTTTCCGTCCTTTTCAAAGCTTTCGCCCTCTGAGAAGGATTCCGGCTGGATTTCCTTTGTGTCGTCGCCGCTGTAGACCCAGCCAAGCGCTGTAAAATCCGCGTAGGATTCCGGAACTTCGTATGTATCGCCCCAGATGGCAAGCTGAAAACTGTTCAGGTTCTTCGAGAGATCCACATCGTATTCCGGAATCTCATCGGAATCGCCGGAGGCCGCCAGATTGTCTTTGGGGTCGTCATCGTCGGTACTCTGACTGATGGTTGTGATCGGAATCGTTTCTGTTTTCTTTCCGCAGCCGCTCGTTCCCACGAGGAAAGCGGCAAATACTGCTGTTAAAACCCAACGGTATTTTTTCATCAAAACCTCCTCATAATAAATGGTTAAAAATATTTGAGAGTTACTTCATGTAAGTAACGATATCAGTTCCCCCTATTCTATCACATTCCGCTTCGTTTTCCAATGTCTGAAGCGGATTTGAGAAAAATGGTTTTTCAAAAGCGCGGTACGGAATACATATTTAGTAAGGAACTGGAAAGGGCAGAAGTCTGGGAGGAGGCTGTGTATGCGTTTTACAAAAATGCAGGGCTGCGGAAATGATTATATCTATGTAAATGCCATGGAGGAGCGGGTGGAGAGTCCGGGACGGCTGGCAAAAGCGGTAAGTGACCGCCATTTCGGCATCGGCGCGGACGGGCTGATTCTGATCGGGGCATCCAAAACAGCAGATTTTTCGATGGAAATGTACAACGCCGACGGCTCGAAGGGCGCGATGTGCGGCAACGGCATCCGCTGTGTGGGAAAATACGTGTACGAGCATGGGCTGACGAGAAAAACGACGCTGACTATCGAAACCGGCAGCGGAAACCGTGTGATTCATCTGCAGACGGGGGAGAATCCGAATAAGATCTGTCAGGTGACAGTGGAGATGGGAACGCCGGAATTCCGCGCCGCACAGATCCCCGTTGTTTCTCTGGGGGAATATGTGCTGGAGCATAAAATTACCGTGTGCGGGGAAAATTATACGATGACCTGCCTTTCGATGGGAAATCCGCATGCGGTGATTCCGGTGGAAGATGTGGAAAAAATATCCATTGCAAAGACCGGTTCCGCTTTTGAACACCTTTCCTGCTTCCCGGACCGTATCAATACAGAGTTTATCCAGATTTTAGATCAACACACAATAAAAATGAGAGTCTGGGAACGTGGGAGCGGTGAAACGCTGTCCTGCGGAACGGGAGCGTGTGCGGCAGCCGTCGCGGCGATGCTTTCCGGCTGTGTTTCGGAGGGAGAAACTGCCGTAGAACTGCGCGGCGGCAGGCTTTTCGTTACATGGGACCGGACGAAAAATAAGGTCCTTCTGACCGGCCCGGCCGAGACCGTTTTTGAAGGAACGCTTGCAGAACGAATTTGAAAAATGCAGATTTCTGTCTGCACGAAAGAGCAGTATGCAATATTCTGAAAATAAAAACTTACAGGAAATGCCTTTTCTTTTCAAAAGAAACATGCTACAATATGTGGTGCCCGCTACAAGAAAAGGGTGGGGGACACACAAGATATAGTGTTTGAATTGGAGGACACCACAATGGTTTATATTATCAAAAAGGACGGCACCAAAGAAGAATTCGACGCGCAGAAGATCGTCCGTGCCGTAAATAAATCCGCACAGAGAATCCTGTATACCTTCTCACAGCAGGAGATTGACTTTATCTGTAAGTTCGCAACCGAGCACGTATATTCCCTTGGAAAGACCGAAATTCCGATCAGCGATATGCACAATATCGTGGAGGGAGCACTCGAAAAAGTAAACCCGGCTGTGGCAAAAAGCTACCGCGATTACCGCAATTACAAAACTGATTTTATCCATATGATGGACGAGGTCTACACGAAGAGCCAGTCCATCCGCTACATCGGCGACAAGAGCAATGCCAACACCGACAGCGCCCTCGTTGCAACGAAGCGAAGCCTGATTTTCAACGAGCTGAACAAAGAGCTGTACCGCAAGTTCTTCATGAACCGCAACGAGCTGCAGGCCTGTAAGGACGGTTACATCTACATCCACGACCAGTCCGCACGTCTCGATACCATGAACTGCTGTCTGTTCGATGTCGGAAACGTTTTAAAAGGCGGTTTCGAGATGGGAAATGTCTGGTACAACGAGCCGAAGACACTCGACACCGCATTTGATGTCATGGGCGATATCGTCCTCAGCACCGCTGCACAGCAGTACGGCGGCTTTACCGTGCCGGAGGTGGACAAGATCCTTGCTCCGTACGCACAGAAGAGCTACGATACTACGTAAAAGAGTTCCTGAAATATACCGACGCATCCTGGGAGGGTGCACAGGAGAAAGCCATCGAGTATGCGATCGACAAAGTAAGAAGAGAGTGCGATCAGGGATGGCAGGGAATTGAGTATAAACTGAACACTGTTGGATCTTCCCGCGGTGATTATCCGTTCGTTACCGTGACCCTCGGCCTTGGAACGAGCATGTTCGAGAAGATGATTTCCATCTCCCTTCTTGAGGTCCACAAAAACGGACAGGGCAAGAAAGGCCACAAAAAGCCGGTGCTCTTCCCGAAAATCGTCTTCTTATATGACAAGGCAATTCACGGAGAGGGCGGCATCGCAGAAGATGTCTTTGAGGCAGGACTTGACTGTTCCTCTAAAACCATGTATCCGGACTGGCTGTCGATGAGCGGCGAGGGCTACATCGCCGAGATGTACAAGAAATACAAGAGAGTCATCAGCCCGATGGGATGCCGTGCTTTCCTTAGCCCGTGGTACGAGCGCGGAGGCATGGAGCCGGCAGATGAGAACGACAAACCGGTCTTTGTCGGACGTTTCAACATCGGAGCCGTTTCCCTTCATCTTCCGATGATCCTGGCAAAATCCCGTTCCGAGAACCGCGATTTCCACGAAGTGCTTGATTTCTACCTCGAGATGATCCGCGATCTGCACAAACGGACCTACGATTACCTCGGCGAGATGCGTGCATCCACGAACCCGCTGGCTTACTGTGAGGGAGGTTTCTACGGCGGCCACTTAAAACCGTCCGACAAGATCCGCCCGCTGTTAAAGCCGATGACCGCATCGTTCGGTATCACGGCGCTGAACGAGCTGCAGGAGCTGTACAACGGAAAATCTCTTGTTGAGGACGGACAGTTCGCACTTGACACGCTGAAATATATCAACGACAAGGTTGCCGAGTTTAAGAAAGAGGACGGCATCCTCTATGCGATCTACGGCACACCGGCAGAATCCCTGTGCGGCCTGCAGATAGAGCAGTTCCGCAAACAGTACGGCATCGTCCGCAACGTTTCGGACCGCCCGTATGTGAGCAACAGTTTCCACTGCCACGTAACCGAGGACATTACCCCGATCCAGAAACAGGATCTCGAGGGACGTTTCTGGGAGCTCTGCAACGGCGGAAAAATCCAGTACGTGCGCTATCCGGTCGGCTACAACAAAGGCGCGATCAAGACACTGATCGAGCGTGCGATGGAGCTTGGCTACTACGAGGGCGTCAACCTGTCCCTGGCTTACTGCGATGACTGCGGCCACCAGGAACTCGACATGGATGTCTGCCCGGTCTGCGGTTCCAAGAACCTGACAAAGATCGACCGTATGAACGGCTATCTTTCCTACAGCCGTGTCCATGGCGACACACGTCTGAATGAAGCAAAGATGGCGGAAATTGCAGAGAGAAAATCGATGTAAAATCATTGCGATATTTGTAATACGATAAAAGAACGAAATCCCCTGCGGGAAATCCATTCGGTTTGGATTTTCGCAGGGGATTTTATAGTTCGGCAATTATTCTTCGATATCGCGGGTGATGTTGCGTACCCAGACGTATTTTTTATAATGAAGATAAACCGCAGGCAGTTTCACGATCTCATCGAGGTTTACGATACAGTAGACAACCATGACCGGCAGCTTCAGCCAGAACGCGGCGAGGAAACCAAGCGGTACGGAAAAGCACCACATCGCGCCGATATTTCCCTGCATATCGAATTTCGCATCGCCGCCGGCACAGAAGATGCCGTCGAGAACGGTGGTGTTGACCGACTGTGCCATCAAGTTCAGACCGCAGAAGAGAAGCATGTACTGTAGGTAATCTGCTGCGGCATCGGTCAGCGGAGCAAAATGGACGATGGCCGGGGAGATCAGCATGAGAAGACCGCCGGTCACAATGCCGATCACGATGGCGAGGCGGCTTAAGCGTCCGCCGTATTCGCGGGCTTTTTCCAGCTCATTCGCACCGAGCAGGTTTCCGATCAGAACACCGGCACCGCCGCTCACACCGCGGATCAGGCAGGAGAGGAGGCTCTTGGCAATCGTCGTAATCGAGTTTGCGGCAACCGCATCGCTTCCCATATGGCCCATGATGACGGAATACAGAACGTAAGCAATTCCCCAGACAAGCGCGGCTGCCAGAACCGGGAGCGTGTAGCGCCAGAAATCGGCGGAGAGCATTTTCCGGCCGAAGAGAAGAGACGTTTCCAGAGAATCCGCACGTGGTCCGGTTTCTTTGTCTCGATGTAGGCCCAGATCAGTTCCAGAACGCGGGCCGCTACCGTTGCATACGCCGCGCCGCGGATGCCGAGTGCCGGAGCGCCGAAGAGACCGTAGATCAGGACGGCATTTAAAATAATGTTCAGCACAACCGCCGTGGAACTGATGCGGGAGCTGACGGCGGCGTGGCCGGTGTTTTTCAGCAGAATCAGGTAAACCTGTGAGACACCGCAGAGCACGTAGGAGAGTGCAACGGCGCGCAGATACTGGCTTCCGCTTGCAACGAGGGCTGCATCGTTCGTAAAGATCCGCATCAGCAGATCCGGGCAGAGACCGGCGAGAATCGTGAACAGACCGGAGAACAGCAGGTTTGCACGCAGCGCAATCGGAATGACTTTCTCAATCGAAGCCGCATCCCGTTTGCCCCAGTACTGCGCCGCCATAATACCGGCACCCGCCGCGATACCCGTGATAAAAAGGTTCAGAACAAACTGCACCTGCCCGGCCAGCGAAACCGCCGACAGCGAGGTCTGGTCAATCCATCCCAGCATGATTGCGTCCGTCGCGCTGACGAGAGCCAGCATAAAGTTCTGAATCGCAATCGGGAGGACGAGGAGCTTTAATTTCTGGTAAAACTCATCCTTGAAATTCATTCGTGTTTTCATAAAATTCCCCCAAAATAGTAAGTGATATTAGATGGTATTCTGCTGTATTATAACGGAAAGGAAATGGGAAAACAATGGCTAAAACAAGCTATTTTCTGGTCATTTTTGACATTCCCTGTATAATATAGAAGAAAAAGAACTTTTCCGGTGCCCGTGTCCGGTACGCCGGAAAGCGGAGAAGAAGTTTGATCAGAAAATCAGGTTTCCTTCAGCAGAAACTCCAGGATTTCTGCTATCAGAATAAATATGCCGGCAGCGGCTGTCTTTATAAAATCCAGAAATCCATTCAGGAGCTGGAGAAGCTTTTGAAAAAGAAAGATAAGAAACGGAAGTAGGTTCGGCTGCCATTGGAGCCGTCGTCGAAACAAACGGAAATATACGAAAAAATTGTGAAATTTAATAGAATTATAAGACCTGTTTTCGCTGTTTTTAACAAAAGTAAAGAAACAGTGAAAAAAAGGTTGCTTTTTTCGGCAGAATCCTTTATAATCTTATTTGTGTTCAGCGAGTGGATCATCCAATGAAACACAGAAAAACAAAAGTAAGCGCCTTTAGCTCAGTTGGTAGAGCAGTAGACTCTTAATCTATTTGTCCAGGGTTCGAGTCCCTGAAGGCGCATCGAAAGCACTGTTTTTGCAGACCTGAGAGCTGCGGGGACGGTGTTTTTCTTGTTTTACAAGCAAAATACCAAAAGTCTGTGTATCAACTTTTTTACATTGCGATAGAAACAGAGAAAAACCGGCAGCGGAGCGGTCTTACTTTTCAAGAGACCGTTCTGCTGCCGGTTTGTATTTTGGATGGGAATCAAATCATTTGCGAAAGCATTCCGCTACAGAAACCGTGCCTCCATCTTACAGATCGGGTTTCCAATTGAGGAAAACTTCTCCTCATATTCCGTCATTACATTTCCTTCTGAGAGAACCACATCGTGGTGCAGATCGTATGTGAATGCAGTGAGTTCCCATCCCTCTGCATTTTTCATCTCTTCAAGAGAGAAGTCAAACAGATCTTTATTATCGGTTTTGAATTCCAGTGTTCCGTCCTTCTTTAAAATCTTCTCGTACCGTGCAAGAAACTCATGTGACGTCAGTCTCCGCTTCGCATGGCGGTCCTTCGGCCACGGATCGGAGAAGTTGAGGTAAATGCGGTTTACCTCGCCCTCAGCAAACACTTCCGGAAGCTGGCGTGCATCCATGCGGATGAAAAACAGGTTTTTGATTTCCGTCTCCAGTTTTTCCCGTTTCTGTACTGCGCGGAGCAGCACGCTGTCGTACATTTCAATGCCGACGTAGTTGATTTCCGGATGCAGAACCGCCATATCCATCAAAAAGCGGCCCTTTCCCATACCGACCTCAATATGAATCGGATTTTCATTTCCAAAAATTTCAGCCACCGTCCCCGGCAGCTCTCCGGCTCCTGCACAACGAACGGACAGGAAGCAATCACATCTTTTGATCCTCTGATATTTCTAAGGCGCATATGCGTAAAATTCCTTTCTTAAGTGATAAATATTAGAATAAAAGCCAATCATATCCAGTATATCATAGCTCCCGAAAAAGCAAAACAGAAAAAATCCCGTTTTCAAATTTCAAAGTTTTCAAAATACTGTATACAATATCAACCTGCACAATGGCATTTCTTATCAGCAATATGACAATCGGATTGGATCCATATCGAAATCATATGAGGGACCATCTTTTGGCTATTGAGATTGGAAGAAAAAATATGACCCATTGTCTATTTTTAATTAAAAAGTCGATCGAAATCCCACTTTTTTTTTTACGATTTCAATATGTCAACTTTGGAAAAAAAGGTGTAGAATACTAACAGCAAAGATGCGGGGAGTTTTCCTCGTCTTTGTTGTCTTTTAAATAAATAAGGAGGGAAGCGATGCTATGGAATCTGTAATTAACAAACTTGCAGAGATCGAAACGGCTGCTACTAAGATTATGCAGGCTGCCGAGAATCAGAAGAAGCTCCAGGACGAGCAGCAGGAAGAGCGGATTGCAAAATTCGATGCAGATCTGGAAGCGGAAACGGCAAAGCGGATTGAAGAGATCACAACAAAACTTCATTCTACTACAGATGCGGATCAGAAAAAGCAGCGGGACTCTGCCGCCGAACTTCTATCTTCACTGGACGCTTATTACGAACAGAATCACGGAACACTGTCCACGCAGATTTACGAAAACATTATAAGGAAGTGAAACGATGAGCGGTCTATTATCCTACAGCGGCCTTACCACAAAGATAAGAGCCATGCAGAGCCATCTTTTAAACGACCAGAATTTTCGGGAAATCGTGGAACTGGAGAGTGTACCGCAGGCAGTTTCTTACCTCAAGCAGCATAAAGGCTATGAGGATCTGTTTGAGGCTACAACGAAGCTGACCTTCACCGAGGTCAGATCGAGAAAATGCTGCGCCTGACGGTATACCGGGATTTTTCCAAGCTGTACCGTTTTGCAAATGTGGAGCAGAGAAAGTTCCTTGCGCTCTACTTTAAACGATACGAAGTGTCCGTTATCAAAGAATGCCTGAACACGGTATTTGATCACCGTGATGTGGTATTGAACCTGTCCATATTCGACGAGTTCTTTAACAAGCATTCCCAGCTGGACATCAATCTTCTGGCGTCCTCCAGGACGATCGAAGAACTGATTGCGAACCTGAAAGGGACAGAATATTATGCCCCGTTGTCGCAGCTCGCGGATATCGAGCGTCCGACCCTGTTCGACTATGAGATGACCCTGGATCTGTATTACTTTGCACAGATGTGGAAAGACAGATCAAAAGTAGTGACAAAGCGGGATCTGGAAGAGCTGACCGCTGCATGGGGAAGCAAGTTTGACATGCTGAACCTTCAGTGGATCTACCGTTCCAAACGCTATTATCACATGACCAGCGCACAAATCTACGCCCTGCTGATTCCGGTTCATCACCGGCTGAAAAAGGATGTGGTAAAGGCACTGGTAGAAGCCGAGAATATGAGTGCATTTTCCCAGCTGCTGGAACAAACCTATTATGCGAAACGGTATGATTCCTTCAAGGTCGATACGCTGGAATCCATGTATGCAGCCATTATGAAGCACATACTTTCCAGTGAATCCAGACAGGATCCTTATTCCGTTGCCACAATATACTCATACCTCTATCACAAAGAGCACGAGGTAAACCGGCTTATTATTGCACTCGAGTGCGTACGTTACCGTATCAGCGCTGACGAGGCAATGCAGCATATCGCAAAAACTTAATACACGGGGAGGTGTACTCATTGATTGTCAAGATGAAATTTTTGAGCATCACCGGGCCGAAAGCCGACATTGACCGTGTGGTCAACACTTATCTCTCAAAATATGAGATACATCTGGAAAACGCTCTGACGGAGCTGTCTACGATGCAGAATATCACACCGTATATCCAGATCAACCCATACAAAGAGACCTTAAAACAGGCGGAAGATTTTACAGCACTTCTGCCGGAAGAGAAGCGTACCACCACGAAAAGACTTTCCCTGGAAGATGCCATCAACTGTGTCCATGGTTTGGATCACACCCTTGGCCAGTTGAACCAGGAGCGTACAGAACTGGAAGCAAAAAAGAAAGACTTGATGGAAAAAGCACAGAAAATCGAGCCGTTCCAGGATCTGCACTGCAATCTTTCCTCCATTCTGGATTTCCACTTTATTAAATTCAGATTCGGAAAGATCACAAAAGAGTATTACAACAAATTTGAGAGCTACTGCTATGAGAACAGCGATACGGTATTCTACCGCTGCCATTCCGATGAGCAGTATGTATGGGGCATTTACTTCTGCCCAAGAGATCAGGTCACGAAAGTGGACGCCGTATTCTCATCCCTGCACTTCGAAAGAATCTACGTTCCGGACGAGTACAGCGGAACGCCGGAGGATGCTTACGCAGCACTTCAGGCAGAAATCAAAAAGACAGACGATGCACTCAGCGAGTGCTCACGGAAACTGGCAAAATGCCTTTCGGATTCCGCAGAGGATCTGGTTGCAGCAAAAGAGCAGTTAGAGCAGCTCTCCGGCAACTTTGATGTCCGTCGCCTGGCAGCCTGCACGAAATCCAAGAAGGAAACCTTCTATATTCTGTGCGGCTGGATGTCGGAAAAAGATGCCGCTTCCTTCCAGAAGGACATCGAAAACGACACAAATCTCTTCTGCTTCATCGAGGATGATGCAAACAACGTTCTGCGTCAGCCGCCGACAAAGCTGAAAAATCCGAAAATCTTCCGTCCGTTTGAGATGTACGTGAAGATGTACGGACTGCCAAATTACAATGAAATTGACCCTACGATTATCGTAGGACTCACCTATGCATTTATTTTCGGAATCATGTTTGCCGATGTAGGACAGGGACTGTGTCTGCTGATTGGCGGCGCACTGCTGTACCACTACAAGAAGATGGATCTGGCAGCGATCATGAGTACCTGCGCGGTATTCTCTGTGATCTTCGGATTCTTGTTCGGCAGCTTCTTCGGATTTGAGAATGTCATACCGGCCCTCTGGCTGCATCCGAAGGAAGCGATGACAACGCTTCCGTTCATCGGTTCGATGAACACCGTATTTGTCGCAGCGGTTGCATTTGGTATGTTCATGATTCTGACAGGAATGGTTCTGCATATGATCAATGCAGCAAGAAACCATAAGCTCGGCGAGCTTCTGTTCAGCCAGAACTCCCTGGCAGGCTTCATTTTCTACGGAGCCCTTGCCGTTACACTCGTTCTCCTGTTCAGCGGCCATAAAGCTCCGGCTGTCGGCGTGATGGTAGTCATGTTCGGTATTCCGCTTCTTGCGATCTTCTTAAAAGAGCCACTGGAGCGTATGGTAGAGAAGAAGGGCAATGCATTTCCGGATACCGGAAAGGGAATGTTCTTTGTACAGGCATTCTTCGAACTCTTCGATGTACTTTTGAGCTACTTCTCCAACACAATTTCCTTTGTCCGTGTCGGCGCATATGCAGTCAGCCATGCGGCTATGATGGAGGTTGTCCTGATGCTCGGCGGAGCAACAGGCGGCGGCAGCATCAGCTGGCCGGTTATTGTTCTCGGAAATGTCTTCGTTGCCTGCCTTGAGGCACTGCTGGTAGCGATCCAGGTACTGCGTCTGGAGTATTACGAGATGTTCAGCCGGTTCTATGAAGGAGACGGAAAACCGTTTGTTCCGTTTTTGAAAAAAGGCGAGAAATAAAAGAGGATTCAGAGCCATGTAAAATGGAAGCGAATATGGCGGGAAGCTGTATCGGGAAAAAGTGAAAATGGCTCCGGATCGCAGCAAAGAGTAAATTTAATGAATTAACTTCAGGAGGAAAACTATTATGAACTCAGCATTTGTACAGGTACTTACTGCAATCGCAATGGTATTAACCATCGTTGTTCCTATGACTTATTACTTCAAAGGTGAGCACAACAAAAATCGTTACAAAAAATCTCTGGCAGCCAATGTAAGCGGCTTCTTCGGCCTTCTGCTGATCGCAACCGTTGTTTCCTTCGCAGGCGCAACAACTGCATCTGCTGCAACAGAAGCAGGCGCTGGTCTTGCAACCGGTCTTGGTTACATCGGTGCAGCTCTTGTTACAGGTCTTTCCGGTATTGGTTCCGGTATCGCCGTTGCATCTTCCGCAAGCGCAGCTCTTGGAGCAATCAGCGAAGACGGCAGCATCTTTGGTAAATCCATGATCTTCGTAGCTATGGCCGAAGGTATCGCTCTGTATGGTCTGATCATCTCCTTCATGATTCTTGGTAAACTTTGATTCCAAAACCGGAAGGTATTGATCTTCACCTTAAGTTGGAGGAATCATAAATGAAAATGTTCTTGATCAGTGATAACGTAGACACTCAGACGGGCATGCGCCTGGCCGGAGTGGAAGGCGTTGTCGTTCATGAGCGCGAGGAGCTTTATGATACACTGCAGAAAACACTGGCAGACAAAGAGATCGGAATTATTCTCCTTACAGAAAAGTTCGGGAAGGAATTCCCGGACATTCTGGAGGATGTCCGCCTCAACCATAAGCTTCCGCTGCTCATTGAAATTCCGGACCGTCACGGTACCGGAAGAGCGCCGGACTTTATCACTTCCTTTGTAAATGAATCTATTGGATTAAAACTGTAAGAATGCCCTGGAGGTGACACACATTGACTACTGAGGAGAAACTTCAGAATTTTTATAATCATTCCCTGGACAGTGCAAACCGTGAAGCAGAACGTGTGATCGGCGATCACCAGAAAGCTCTGGATAAGATCTTCGAGGAGCATAAAGCAACTGCAAGACGTCAGGCAGAAGAAGAAATTGCTGCCGAGACCGAGAAAGCAAAACGTGATGTTAATAAGACACTGTCAGCGGATCAGCTTCATATCAGACGGAAACTGTCCCGTAAAAATCTGGAATTAAAAGAAAAACTGTTTAAAGAAGTTCGTGAAAAACTTACCGCTTATAAAAAGGATCCATCCTATGAGGAGTATCTGGAGCGCAAAATCCGCGAAGCCGTTACGTTTGCCGGAAATGACAAACTGACCTTATATCTGGATCCGTCAGACGAAGCTCATAAGGCTTCCCTGGAGCAGAAACTCTCCGTAACCCTTACCATTTCGGCCATGCCGTTCCTTGGCGGCGTGCGCGCGGTCATTCCGGAGAAAAATATTCTGATCGATAATTCCTTCGAGACCCTTCTGAACGAAGAGCGGGAGAATTTCATCTTTCACGGAGGTGTAGAGCATGAATAAAACCGGAGTTATCTATGGAATCAACGGTCCGGTCGTATATCTGAAAGGAAACACCGGATTTAAAATGTCCGAGATGGTTTACGTTGGTAAAGAACGTCTGGTCGGCGAGGTTATTGCCCTGACAAAGGATACCACTACAGTACAGGTTTTCGAGGAAACCACAGGACTGAAACCAGGCGAAACAGTTACCGCATCCGGAGATGCCCTCTCTGTTACACTGGGACCTGGAATCCTGAACAACATTTTTGACGGTATTGAGCGTCCGCTGTCCGAGATTGCAAAGCAGTCCGGTAAATATATCAGCCGCGGTCTTACCGTAGATTCTCTGGATACAGAGAAAAAATGGGATGTCCATGTAACTGTTTCAGAAGGCGAAGAGCTGATGGGCGGCGCAATCATTGCAGAGACACAGGAGACCCGTTCCATCGTACACAAATCGATGGTTCCGCCGGATGTCAACGGCACGGTTATCTGGGCTGCCAAAGACGGAAAGTACACCATCCTTGACCCGATTGTAAAACTGAAACTGGAAGACGGCACCGAAAAAGAGATCACACTGGCACAGAAATGGCCGATCCGTGTACCGCGTCCAACCCTGAAAAGATATCCGGCATCCGTTCCGCTGATCACAGGACAGCGTATCCTGGATACGATGTTCCCGATCGCAAAAGGCGGCACAGCAGCCATCCCTGGCGGATTCGGTACCGGAAAAACCATGACCCAGCACCAGATCGCAAAATGGTCTGATGCCGATATCATCATCTATATCGGATGTGGAGAGCGTGGAAACGAGATGACACAGGTTCTGGAGGAGTTCCAGGAACTGATCGACCGAAGAGCGGCAACCCGCTGATGGATCGTACCACCTGATCGCCAACACATCCAACATGCCTGTTGCAGCCCGTGAGGCATCTCTGTATTCCGGACTGACACTGGCTGAGTATTACCGCGATATGGGCTATGATGTAGCAATCATGCAGACTCCACATCCCGTTGGGCAGAGGCACTCCGTGAGCTGTCCGGCCGTCTGGAGGAAATGCCTGCCGAGGAAGGTTTCCCGGCATATCTGGCATCCCTCTGTCCGCTTTCTATGAGCGTGCCGGCATGATGCAGACCCTTTGCGGAGCAGAGGGAAGCGTATCCATCATCGGAGCTGTATCTCCGCAGGGTGGTGACTTCTCCGAGCCTGTTACCATGAACACCAAACGTTTCGTCCGCTGCTTCTGGGGACTGGACAAATCTCTGGCTTACGCCCGTCATTTCCCGGCGATCCACTGGCTGACCAGCTACAGTGAATACCTGCAGGATCTGTCGCCGTGGTACAAAGATCACGTAAACAAAAACTTTGTAGATATGCGGAACCAGTTAATGGGAATCCTGAACTCCGAGAGCTCCCTGATGGAAATTGTAAAACTGATCGGTAGCGATGTTCTTCCGGATGACCAGAAGCTGACCCTGGAAATCGCCAGAGTTATTCGACTGGGCTTCCTGCAGCAGAACGCATTCCATCCGGATGACACCTGCGTATCTCTGGAAAAACAGTACAAGATGATGGAAGTTATTCTTTATCTGTACAAGAAATCCAAAGCGCTTGTGACGATGGGCATGCCAATGTCCGTACTGAAAGAGGACAAGATCTTCGACCGCGTCGTTTCTATTAAATACGATGTACCGAATGACCGTCTGGATCTGTTTGACACATACAAAAAAGATATCGACACCTTCTACGATAAGGTACTCGAGAAGAATGGTTAAGGAGGGAATTCATCATGCAATTGAATATTTAGGCCTTAGTGAGGTCAATGCCCTCTGGTTGTTCTGGAAGGTGTAAAAAATGCTTCCTACGAGGAAATCGTAGAATTTACCGTAGACGGCAATGAGAAAAAACTGGGACGTATCGTTGCTGTATACGAAGACAAAGCCGTTATTCAGGTATTTGAGGGAACTTCGAGCATGTCTCTTACCAATACCCATACCCGTCTGACCGGACATCCGATGGAGATCGGACTTTCCGAGGAAATCCTGGGACGTACCTTCGACGGTATCGGAAAACCGATCGACCGCATGGGACCGATTGACGCAGAGGTAAGAAGAAACGTCAACGGCCTGCCGCTGAACCCGGTTACCCGTAAATACCCAAGAAACTATATCCATACCGGTATTTCTGCAATCGACGGTCTGACTACCTGATTCGTGGCCAGAAGCTGCCGATCTTCTCCGGAAACGGACTTCCGCACGACCAGCTGGCAGCACAGATCGTACAGCAGGCATCCCTTGGAGATTCTGATGAGAAGTTTGCAATCGTATTTGCCGCTATGGGTGTTAAATACGACGTAGCAGAGTTCTTCCGCCGGACCTTCGAGGAGAGCGGTGTATCGGATCACGTTGTTATGTTCCTGAACCTGGCAAATGACCCGGTTGTAGAGCGTCTGATCACCCCGAAGGTAGCACTGACAGCTGCCGAGTACCTTGCATTCGAGAAAGGCATGCATATCCTGGTTATCCTGACCGATATCACATCCTTCTGCGAGGCTATGCGTGAGGTTTCCTCCTCCCGTGGAGAGATTCCTTCCCGTAAAGGTTATCCTGGATACCTGTACAGTGAGCTGGCTACGCTGTATGAGCGCGCCGGAATCGTACAGGGCGTAGAGGGATCCGTAACACAGATTCCGATCCTGACCATGCCAAACGATGATATCACGCACCCGATCCCTGACCTGACCGGTTACATCACCGAGGGTCAGATCGTACTGGACCGTCAGCTTCACGGCCAGTCTATTTACCCGCCGATCAGCGTACTGCCGAGTCTTTCCCGTCTGATGAAGGATGGTATCGGTGAGGGCTACACAAGAGCCGATCATCAGGACGTAGCGAACCAGCTGTTCTCCTGCTATGCAAAGGTAGGAGATGCGCGTTCCCTGGCATCCGTTATCGGTGAGGATGAGCTTTCTCCGATCGATAAACAGTACCTGGTATTCGGTAATGAATTCGAGCATGAATTCATCGGCCAGGGAATGGATGAAAACCGTTCCATGGAAGATACGCTGAACAAGGCATGGGAGCTTCTTGGACTGCTTCCGAGAGAAGAGCTCGACCGTGTCAACACCAAGGTTCTGGATCAGTATTATCATCCGACCACCATTGATGCAGTAGCAAAAGCAAAGGCAGAAGCCGATGCCATGAATGAGTAAGCGAGAGGAGTGAGATCGGAATGGACCCGAATACCTTTCCTACCAAGGGAAACCTGATTCTTGCAAAGAACTCTCTGAAACTTGCCCACATGGGTTACGAGCTGATGGACAAGAAGCGGAATATTCTGATCCGCGAGCTCATGGGCCTGATCGATGAGGCAAAGGATATTCAGCGTCAGATTGATGTGACGTTCCGCGAAGCATATGCGGCGCTGCAGATTGCGAACATGGAGATCGGTATCACCAACGTACAGACCGTGTCCTATACCGTTCCGGTGGAGGAATCTATCCGGATCAAGACAAGGAGTATCATGGGCGTGGAAATTCCGCTGGTAGAGGCTGATCCGTCCGGACAGGCCCCGACTTATGCTTACTACAGCACGAAGGAGTCCCTGGATCAGGCAAGACAGGCCTTTGAAAAAGTAAAAGACCTGACCTTAAACCTTTCCATGATAGAGAACTCGGCGTACCGCCTTGCTGCGGCAATCAAGAAAACACAGAAGCGTGCCAACGCGCTGAAGAACATCACGATTCCGCATTACACCCAGCTGTCCAAGGATATCGCGGACGCACTGGAGGAGAAGGAGCGCGAGGAGTTCACACGACTGAAGGTCATCAAACAGAGAAAGAACAAGGCAAGCTGATAAGGCTTTCCCGGAATAGAGATGAAAAACCCGCTTGGGCCGCGAAGAGATTTGCGGTGCCGGGCGGGTTTTTATGTGTCATGCAAAAAATATGTTTTTGGCTGCACTTTTTGTGCAAAAATTTTATAAAAATTTTCTATCTTTTTAAAACGGTCTTTGCTATAATACGTAAGGCGATTGTAAAGAAAAGTTAAGATTTTGTAAGCTGTAATGCTTTTTGGAGGTAGGAAGATGAAACACAAGAAACAGAAAAAAACGAAAAAAGCAGGGCGCATTCTGCTGGCTGTGTTTGCAGTGTTGATCGGAACGCTTGGCGTGCTGCTGTTTACGTCCGAGCGCTGGATGCGGAAAACATGGCCGAATCTGAGCATGGAAGAGCTTGTTTACCAGTTAAAGGCCCCGATTGCCGGAACCAGCCATGATCTTCTGATGAGTTATGTCTGCTCAAGTGCGCTGATCGCAGCGGCAGCACTCATCCTTCTGATTCTGGTCAGCATTTTTCTTCGGGAAAAACGCAAAGCCCATGTGGCGTTCGGGATGATCTGTATCGCGGCAGGAGCCGCCAGCATCGTCTATTCCATCAATGACGTGTGGGCAGCACTGGACGTAAAAGATTATCTGAAAAATCAGAGCACGTACAATACCGTGGTAGAAGACAACTACGTAGATCCGGACCGCGTGAATATCACGTTCCCGGAACAGAAACGAAATCTGATCTATCTCTATCTGGAATCCATGGAGAGCACCTACGCAGACAAAGCCTCCGGCGGAGCATTCGATAAAAACTATATCCCGGAGCTGACCCAGCTTGCCGCAGACAACATCAGTTTTCCAATTCGGAGCTGCTCGGCGGCGGCCAGCCTACCGTAAACGCAACCTGGACCATTGCCGGAATTTTCGCACAGACCTCCGGTCTGCCTCTCAGCATCGGAATCCAGCGAAATGAGATGGCATATCAGGCCAGCTTCTTCCCGGAAATCAATACCCTGGGTGATGTCCTGGCGGATGAAGGCTACAAGCAGTATTTCTTCATCGGTTCAATCGGACAGTTCGGCGGCCGGGAAGAGTATTTTAAAGAGCACGGCGACTACGAAGTAGACGATTACAACTGGGCTATGGAAAAAGGCCTGATCCCGGAAGGATATTACGAATGGTGGGGCTATGAGGATGAAAAACTCTTTTCCTTTGCCAAAGACCGTCTGACCGAAATCGCAGCAGAGGGAGAGCCGTTCAACTTCACCATGCTGACCGCAGACACCCATTTTGAGGATGGCTATCCGTGTGAGCTCTGCGATGAAGAAAACGACGGCGACAACCAGTATGGAATGGTTCTGCACTGCTCCAGCAAGCAGGTCACCGAGTTCGTTTCCTGGATTCAGCAGCAGGATTTCTACGAGAACACAACGATCGTAATTTCTGGCGACCATCTGACGATGGATTCCGATTTCTGTGAGAACATTGATCCGGACTACACCAGAACCGTATACAACGTGATCATCAACTCTCCGATCCAGCCGCAGCAGGAGAAAAACAGAAGTTTCACCACCATGGACATGTTCCCGACCACGCTTGCCAGCCTCGGCGCCACCATCGAGGGCGACCGCCTCGGCCTTGGAACCAACCTGTTCTCCGGCGAGCAGACACTTGCTGAGAAGCTGACCTTTGACCAGTTCAATGATGACCTCTCCCAGAAATCCAAATTCTTCGAGAAAATGGAAGAGCAGGTAACCTCCATCTGGACCAAAACCGATGAGGCTGGAAGTTCTACATCGAAGACGAAGACCGCTGGGCCAAAGGCGAATGGGTATCCCTGAACCCGCACCGCTATGCGAATGACACCGAGCAGAGATACTACATCGATGCAAACGGCTATGCTGTCAAGGGATGGAAGCTGATCGACGGAAAGTGGTACTACTTCTCCGTCAAGGGAAGCTACCGCCTCCTTGAAGGACCTTGCGACGAACCGTTTGATGTGGATGAGTCGCAGTATTCTTAAAAAATAGAACATATAAAAACACCGGCTTCCCGGAGACAGATAAAAATCTGTTTCCGGAGAAGGCCGGTGTTTTTTGTTAATTCAGAGAGAGACTACAAAAGAGTGATGTATGATTCGATTATCTTCCTGGAAACGGTCATAAACGGTTTGCACAATTTCTACTGCACGATCAACATTCATCTGCTTCAGCTGAGCGATAAAATCATCATATTCATCCATAGAAATAACACCTGTGATAAACTGAGATGTTTTTTCGTTTACAATTGTCGTAACATCAGTCATGATTTTGCTGTATTCTTTGTTTTCGTCTGAAGAAATACCCATAGCACTGACATCAGGCAGACAGTTTTCGGTGCCAGCTTCTGCCCAGATATCATAGGAAACAAGATCTTTTTCCGGAACGGCGGCAAGCTCACGTTTCCAGTCCTGCAGGCAGACACGGGAAGGTGGCATAGTGAAATAAGCCATTGCCTGTGCAAAAGTATAATCTTCGTTGGCAGTTACTTTGGAGGTGAAAACTGGAGTTCCGTCTTCCTGATATTCAAAAGTATCGCCCTCGGTACCATAGTTGGCTAAAAGAGCACCTTCCTCGCTGAAGAGATAATCCAGCCATTTTACACAGAGCTCGGCATTTGGAGAATCTGCGGAAACTGTGATGCACGGACCGAGCAGATAATACATATTTAATTTTACAGTATCTTCAGCATTTACTTTCGGGGCAGGAACAGGAACGTACTCGGCATTTGGATCTGAGTTTGCACCTTCGTATGCTGCGATTAATGTGTAAATAGAGCAAAATGCACCGGTTTTTCCTGTGGTAACCATTGCATTGTCCGGAAGGACTGCGTTTGTAGACATAAAGTCAGGATCAATTAATCCCTCACTGTACCAGCGATGCATCATTTCAACATAATCTTTCCAGCCGCTTTCAATCGGTCCGTATTTAACAACGCCGTTTTCCTGATAGAAAGTATTGGAAACTCCATAACCGGCATTTAAGGCATTGGCAAATCCATCATATCCAGTATAAGAAAGCGTCAGCGGAGCAGTTGCACCTTCCTGGTCTTTAAAAGCAGTAAGCATGGTTTCCCAGTCATCGTAGGTGACCGGAGTATCCATACCGAGGTCATCGAGCCAGTCTTTGCGGACATACATGCCGGCATATGGTCCCTGCTGTTCTGACATGATCTGATAGATACCGACCATACGTCCGTCATTGGTATAAGCACTGCGCTTCAGATTTTCATCTTCTTCTCCGGCCTTTTCGAGAGCAGCCATATAATGAGGAGCATACTTCTGGATGAGATCTGTCAGGTCCATATAATAGCCATCGTCTACAGCGGCATCAAGACCGTCAGGATAAACATAGGAAGGGCCACTGTTTTTGATCATATCCGGCAGTTCGCCGCCTGCGATCATAAGATTGTAAGCAGATGCTTCGTCTCCAATGGCGGGATGCTGAAATTCAATATGTACATTCGTTTTTTCTTCCAGCTTTTGAAAAAATTCTGTATCACCGAGAGAATCTACAATACTTGCAGCATTGGCATCCATAGGAGTCCAGAGAGTTAATGTTGTTTTCTCATCCACTAATGGAAGAGAAACTTCAGTATCTGCAGCAGAAGTGTCAGAACTTACAGAAGAAGCTGCAGAAGAAGTATTAGAAGAAGCAGAGGTGGAACTGCCGGAAGAAGTGCTGCCGTTAGCACCGCATCCTGCCAGAAGAACAACGCTCTGTAATAAGGCGCCCATGCGTATAGCCTGTCGTATTCTTTTTTTCATACTTGAAATCTCCTTTTCTTTTGATTTTCGTTCTAATGTTCGTGCACGTTACCTGTATTATAAGAGAAAGGTGGGAAAAAAGAAAAGAACCAGTTTTTGCGTCAGGTGCAGTTTGCCGTCAGAATCAGAATTGCCAGAATGTGTTTTGATTGCCGTTTTGCGTGATCCTTGGGCAATTTTGAGACTTTTCCGGGGGTGCGTGCTATAATTTAAGGAAGAAAATGCATGGGGGATGCAAAAGATGAAAGAGAAAAAAATATTTTTATCCGTGATGAAACGTATCTGGTGTTGGTGATGATCCTGTTGATTGTACTGATTGGCTGTTCTTTTTATTCCTATCAGAGTTTTAAGAGCAATACGAAAAATGCGCAGGTTGCATTATTAAATCAGGTACAGCATGAGATGGACATTCGGCTGGAAAATATTTCAAAGATCAGCCAGCTTCTGGCGGATCATCCGATTGTTCAGGAAATAGCGGAACTGGAAGATGAGCAGCCGGAGTATCAGCTGAAGTATACAGAATTGAATCAGGTTCTGCGCAATGAAAATACGATGCAGCAAAGTGAAGCAGAAACGGTATTGTATTTTAAAAACAGCAACGCTGTGTTTACTGGAAACTATCGGTACCAGGACGAAAATTTGGATGCATTTTTGAAAAAGAAAGGAATTTCTGAAGAAGAATTTCAGAATCTGGTTTCCCTGGAAAGAAATAAGGGAGCATATCAGATTTTAAAATCGGGCACAAAAAGTGCGGTACTGATCCATTTAAACCCAATTTTGGATAAAAGATATCATCGGGCTGGTGTAGTTATTACGTTTGTTTCTGTCAGAGAGTTTGAAAAAATATTAAACCTGAGTGACTATATTGAGCAGAGTATTTGCTGCATGGCAAACGGAGATCGCTCCCTGATGATTGGTACCGTTCCGGAGGGACAGGATGTGCTGCAGCAGAACAGTTATGAAGAGATTGTGTGCAATTCCGAACCTGTGATGCAGGAAATACAGGGAAAACGATATATTACAATGGGAATATCTTCCCAAAGCGGAGTATGGAACTATTATTTTTCTATTCCAATGTCGATTTTTTATCAGCAGAACAGAACATATTTTATCATTATTGCGGGTGCTGTTCTGATGAGCCTGTTGGCAGGCGTTTTTCTGGCATGGCATTACAGTAAAGCATTTTCAGAACCAATCCAGGAGATTCTGGATACGTTTCGGATGGATGGAGCAGACAGTTATCCTGAAATGATGAAATCCTTGGAAAAAACAATGCTTGTCTATGAGTATAGGCTGCATGACATACAGAAACAGTTAAGAGGAAGTATGCAGCAGCAAAAAGATGAGTTTCTGTTTTCCATGTGCAGAGGTAATATCAATGAGAAAAAAGTACAGGAAAAACTGAGTAAATATGAGATTTCATTAAAAAATGCTCCGTTCGAATTTATGATGTTCCAATACAGGGAGATCGAAGAATCTACATTTTGTGTGAATGGTACGGTAGATTATGATCTGCTGTTGTTTGTAAGTCAAAATGTTATTGAGGAGTTGCTTTGTAAGAACGGAGGGGCTGCATTTCGTCATGACAGAATGATCTTGTGTATCTGTCAGCCGGTGGAAGAGGCTGATGTACTCAATCAGCTGCTGAACCAGATCGTTGATTTCCACAAGGATGTTATTCATGCAGAACTGTGTGTGTTCCGCGGAGGCCAGGGCAGTGAGCTAAGCGATATTCCAGAGCTGTTTTTAAATGCGGAGGAAATGGCAAACTATAAGACTTTCTGGGAAAAGGATATTCCGAATATTTTAGACTATCGTGACAGCAAATCCAGGAAAGCGCTGGAAGAAGATTCTATTTCGCTGGATATTCAGAAACGCTTTTTAAATCTGCTGTCCATCAAAGACTACACGAATGCGTATGAACTGCTGACAGAACAGTTAAATATGGTGGAACAGGGAGAAATCAAAAACTTTCAGTTGGAGCGATACAAAATTTATGGTTTGGTAAGCAATCTGTTGGAAGGAATTCCACATGTGGATCAGCTCGAGAAAAACAGCACGGAAGAAGCAAGACAGATCGGTGAGATTCTGGAATCACTTTCTAATGTAAGATCACTGCAGGAGATCAGGGAAAAAATTGATCTTCTGTTTGAAAAAATTATTTCCTATCAGAAGGGAACGGAGAAAGAAGGCTTTCCATGGGTATGGGAAGTGCAGAGTTACATTGAGAAAAACTATGCAGACCCGCAGATGGATGTGCAGTATCTGGCGGAAAAGTTCCATCTGTCAACATCACATCTGAGCAGAAACTATAAAAAAGTAACGTCAATTGGTGTGAGAGACAACATTCATATCGTGCGGATTGCGAAGGCAAAAGAACTTTTGATGCAGGGAATGAGCGTGCAGGAAATTGCGGAAAAGGTAGGATATGTGGAATCCAGAGCATTGATTCGTACGTTTAAACGGTATGAAGGAGTGACTCCGGGCCAATATCGGGAAACTATGGTGCAGAAATAGCAGAAAATGAGTACCACCACAAGAAAAGGCCATAAAAAAGCAGCAGAAAAAGGAGGGAAGCCACAAAAAGTGGTTCTTTCGAACCGGCAGGGAAGACGATACAATCAGATTAATGATAAGTCCGGCGGGAAGAAAGGAGCACATATGAAAACAAAAAAATTTACAAGGAAGGAAATCGTAAAAGACTGGAAGAAAAACAAACTGCTGTATCTTATGGCGGTTCCGTTGATTGCATTTTTTATCGTATTTGCATATCTTCCAATGGGAGGCATCCTGATGGCATTTGAAAATTACAAGCCAAAACTTGGAATTCTCAGAAGCCAATGGGTAGGTCTGGAAAATTTTAAAGACTTTTTTCAATCGGTATTTGCGTGGCGTGTCATTCGGAATACGGTTGTGCTGAGTATGTTGCAGCTGATCATTGAGTTTCCGCTCACGATCATTTTTGCGCTGCTTCTGAATGAACTGAAGGATTCCATTTTCAAAAAAGGTGTACAGATGATTACCTATATGCCGTATTTTATTTCCATGGTCGTTCTGGCAGGTATCATTGTAGACTTTACCAAAAGTACAGGTGTCCTGTCGCAGATCGTTACCTTTTTTAGTGGAAAACAGGTAAATCTGTTATCCGATCCGGCGTGCTGGCGTCCTTTGTACATTGTTTCGGATTTATGGCAGGGACTTGGCTTTGGAAGTATTATTTATGTAGCAGCACTTTCCGGCGTGGATCAGGAACTGTATGAGGCAGCAAAAATTGACGGAGCAAACCGCTGGAAACAGACACTGCATGTAACACTGCCTGGAATTTCCTCCACCATTATTATTATGTTGATTCTGCGAATCGGTTCCATCATGTCGGTTGGATATGAGAAGACCATTCTTTTATATAACCCTCAGGTTTATGAAACCGCAGATATTATTTCCAGTTTTGTTTACCGAAAAGGTCTGGAAGAGTTTAACTATGGATACAGTACGGCTGTCAGTCTGTTCAACTCTGTGATTAACTTCATTATGCTTGTAAGTGCAAATGTTATCAGCCGGAAGTACTCGGAAACAAGTCTGTTTTAGGAGGAAAAAACATGAAAAAAACAAAAACGTCTCTGGCGCGAAAAATATTTATTGTATTTGACTATCTGGTTCTAATTTTTCTTGCAGTTGTATGTTTGCTGCCGATTCTTCATGTGGCGTTTGCATCGGTTTCTGATCCCAACTGGGTCATGAACCAGAGCGGATTGATTTTAAAATCACATGGTTTTACGCTGGAGGGATATAAGCTGGTATTTCAGACAAGACAGTTGATGGGAAGCTATGGAAATACTCTTTTTTATGTGTTTGCATCGACAGCACTTGGAATGCTGATTACTGTATTGGGAGCGTATCCGCTTTCGAAAAGCGATCTGCTCTGGTCGAATGCACTGATGCTGATTATTTCCTTTACCATGATGTTCAGCGGAGGAATTATCACGTTCTATATGGTAGTAAGAAGCCTTGGAATGTACAATACCCGCCTTGCGGTTATTCTTCCGACGTGTGTCAGCGCATTTAACCTTATTCTGGTCAGAACGGCAATGGCAACGCTTCCGAAAGAACTGGAAGAATCTGCGCGTCTGGATGGGGCAGGACCAATTGCTGTACTTTTTAAGATTGTTCTTCCATTGATAAAAGCAACGCTTGCAACAGTAACGCTGTACTATGTAGTTGCAAACTGGAATTCCTGGTTCAATGCATCCATTTTCCTGACAGACCGGGACAAATATCCACTGCAGCTGATTCTGCGGGAAGTACTGATCCGAAACGATACAAGTTCGGCAACATCCGCATCTTCAGGAGAACTTGCAGGACTTGCGGATTCTTATAAGCAAATTATAAAATACTGCACCATTATGGTGGCATCTGTTCCAATTTTATGTTTTTATCCGTTTGTTATGAAGTATTTTAAAAAGGGTGTTATGGTAGGATCAATCAAAGGCTAAGGAGGAAGATCATGGAATTTTACGAAAAAGTCAATCGAATTGCGAAAACAGAAAAAGGAGAAATTGAGGGGATTCCGGGAAATATTCCACAGTATACGGTATTTAAAGGGATTCCTTATGCAAAAGCCCCAGTTGGAGAGCTCCGCTGGAGAGAGCCGCAGGAAACAGAAAAGTGGGAAGGCGTTTATCATGCAGATCATTTCGGACCGATTGCGCCGCAGATGCGCCACCCGAAAGGCAGTTTGTATGGTGATGAATTTTTCCAGTCCGCAGAAGATATGAGTGAAGACTGTCTGTACCTGAACATCTGGACGCCGGAAGTGAAGGAGGAGAAAAAACTGCCGGTTCTGTTCTGGGTACATGGCGGCGGACTCACAGGTGGATATGGATTTGAACCGGAGTTTGACGGAGAAGCTTTTTGCAAAGAAGGCGTGATTCTGGTAACGTTTAATTATCGTCTGGGCGTTCTTGGATTCCTCTGCCACGAGGATCTGGCAAAAGAAAGTGAGCATGGTGTTTCTGGAAACTATGGTCATCTTGACCAGATTGCCGCACTCAAATGGGTAAGAAAAAACATTGGTGCGTTTGGCGGAGATCCGGATAATATTACAATTTTTGGACAGTCTGCGGGTGCATTCAGTGTGCAGACAATGCTTGTGTCACCGCTTACCAGAGGAGATATTGCCGGAAGTATTATTATGAGCTGTGCGGATATCAACTGGCCGGATCCAGGCATGGGGCAGAAACCGATGGAAACAGCAGAAAAACAGGGCGCTGAATTTATGAAAGATGCAGGATGCCATTCCATAGACGAACTGCGCGGCAAGAGTGCAGATGAGCTAATGGCAGTTATGATGAAGGGATTTATGAAATATCCGATGGGAACGGTGATCGATCATTATCTGCTGGATGAGGCAGTATCCGACAGTTATTATCAGGGAAATTACCCGGATCTGCCGATGATGATTGGAAACACCGCCGGGGAATGGACTCTGGTATTCGGCGTACCGGAAGACCCGGAAGTCTGGAAAGAACAGCAGCGTCAGATGATGGGACCTGCAGCGGAAAAATACCTGGAACTGCTGCAGGTAGAGAAAAAAGAAGACATTATGCGCGCGATTCAGGAAAGCCATTCCTGGATGGTAAAAAACAGAGTATTGTGTGAGCTGAATATCAGACATGATCATAAACCGTGCTATCTGTATCTGTTTGACCACGATCTTCCAGGGAACGAGGCAGGATCCTTCCATTCCTCCGAGCTGTGGTATGTATTTGGAACTGTTGCACGCTGCTGGCGTCCAATGACGGGAACGGATTATGATATTTCCAGAGTTATGACAAAAAGCTGGGCGAATTTGCAAAACAGAAAAATCCAAATGGAGAGGGTGTACCGGAATGGAAGCCATATCAGCCGGAGAATCCTCAGAACATGGTATTTTCGGAAAAGACAGAATGCAAAGAAATCAAAGAACTGGAAGTACAGCGGTATTTAAAAGAAATTATGCTGGAACATGCATAAAAGGCTGAAAGAAAAGGAACCTGGCAGAAAAAGCAGGTTCCTTTTCTACATAAAAAGACAAATTCCAGGGAAAAATTCTCCGCTCCGCCTTTTGGCGGAATTTTCTGCATTTTTTGGTACAAAACGTATAAAGATTGTGAAATAAATAATTATCAATTGAATCATCTTACAAAACATGGTAAAATATGGCTATCAATCGGCGGACAAAGCGGAAAAAAGAAAGGGGATTTTAAAACAATGGGTTACAAATCAGACATTGAAATTGCACAGGAATGTACCATGCAGCCGATCACAGCGATCGCAGAAAAAGCAGGTATTGATGACAAATATCTGGAGCAGTACGGAAAGTACAAAGCAAAAATTGATTACAACCTGTTAAAAGACACCAATGCGGAGGATGGAAAACTGATCCTCGTTACAGCCATCAACCCGACACCGGCAGGAGAAGGAAAAACAACAACTTCTGTAGGTCTGGTAGACGGACTTTCCAGAATCGGTAAAAAAGCAATGGTTGCACTTCGCGAGCCATCTCTTGGACCGGTCTTCGGTGTAAAAGGCGGAGCAGCAGGCGGCGGATACGCACAGGTTGTTCCAATGGAAGATATCAACCTTCACTTCACCGGTGACTTCCATGCAATCGGTGCAGCAAACAACCTGCTGGCAGCTATGATCGACAACCACATTCCAGGGCAACGCTCTGAATATCGATCCGAGAAAGATCACCTGGAAACGATGCGTAGATATGAATGACCGTCAGCTTCGTAATGTAGTAGACGGCCTTGGCGGAAAGACAAACGGAATGCCGAGAGAAGACGGCTACGATATCACGGTAGCATCTGAGATCATGGCAGTTCTGTGTCTGGCAAGCGACATCACAGATCTGAAAGAAAGACTTTCCAAGATCATCATCGGATATACCTACGGAAAAGTATCCGAGCAGAAACCGGTAACCGCAGGTGACCTGCACGCAGAAGGCGCTATGGCAGCACTCTTAAAAGATGCCCTGAAACCAAACCTGGTACAGACACTGGAAGGAACTCCGGCTATCGTTCACGGCGGACCATTCGCAAACATCGCACACGGCTGCAACTCTGTAACAGCAACCAAAATGTGCCTGAAATTAGCAGATTACACTATCACAGAGGCAGGCTTCGGTGCTGACCTTGGTGCTGAGAAATTCCTCGACATCAAATGCCGTATGGCAGGCCTGAAACCGAATGCAGTTGTAGTCGTAGCAACTGTTCGTGCCCTGAAATACAACGGCGGCGTTCCGAAAGCAGAACTGAACGGCGAGAACCTGGAAGCTCTGGAGAAAGGTATGCCGAACCTTCTGAAACACGTAAGCAACATCACAAACGTATACAAACTGCCATGTGTCGTTGCCATCAACGCATTCCCGACCGATACCGAAGCAGAGCTGAAGCTGGTTGAGGAGAAATGCAAAGAGCTCGGTGTCAACGTTGTTCTGTCCGAGGTATGGGCAAAAGGCGGCGAGGGCGGCGTAGCCCTGGCAGAAGAAGTTGTCCGTCTTTGCGAGCAGCCGAACGATTTCACCTATGCATACGATCTGGAAGGCTCCATCGAAGAGAAACTGAACGCCATCGTTCAGAAGATCTACGGCGGAAGTAGAGTTGTCCTGACCGCAAATGCACAGAAACAGGCAAAACAGTTAGAGGCTCTCGGATTTGGCAACTGCCCGATCTGTATGGCAAAAACCCAGTACAGCCTGACCGATGATCAGACCAAACTCGGCGCACCGACCGGATTCGAAGTTACCGTACGTAACCTGAAAATCTCCGCAGGTGCAGGCTTCATCGTAGCCCTGACCGGTGACATCATGACCATGCCAGGTCTGCCGAAAGTTCCGGCAGCAGAGCGTATCGATGTAGACGCTACTGGAAAGATTACAGGATTGTTCTAATAACACAGGATATTGTCTTGAAAAGACAGAATAAAGCGTGAAATAAAACACAGAAAAAAAGAGACATTCCTTCGTGAATGTCTCTTTTTTACGTTTTTATTGCAAAATATTACAAAAGATAATATAATTTCTAATGATAACATGGAGAGAAAAGCAGATATAATATAGTAAGGGAGTTACTTGCCAATGACATCGAAGAAAAAATTGAGAAGTCTTCTGGGCGGTACACTTTTTATGGTGCTGATGCTCAGCGTACATCCGACGACTGTTTCCGCGAGTGCTGTGGGGAGCAGCACGGTGATGGACCAGTCTGTGGAGACAGAGGATCAGCAGAGCGGGATACAGAGTGAAACGCAGACACAGGCTTCACAGGACAGCGGTGCTGCTGTGCGGGCCAGTCAGAATGGCTGGGTTAAGGCAGGCGACGGCGGCTGGTATTTTTATGAGAACGGACAGCTGAAAACAGGATGGCTTTACCGGAATGGAAACTGGTACTGGCTGGATCCGGACCGGAACGGCCGCATGGCAGAAAACAGCTGGTTCACATACGATAATAATCTTTATTATGCCAAGGGAGACGGAGCAATCTATAAAAATGGTTTTCAGGAAGTAGATGGAAACCTTTATTATTTCCAGAGCTGGGGCGGCATTCAGAGAAATGTGTATCTCAGCATCAGTGGAAAAATGTACTATGTACAGGAAAATGGTATCGTTGCCCGTGGAATAGTCAGAACAATGAATGGACATGGTGATCTCTGCGCATTTGATGATACTACGGGAGCGCAGATCACACAAAAAGGCTTTCTGAAAAAAGGCACATCATATTATTGGGTAAGAGAAGACGGCGTCCTGCAGACCGGCTGGCTGCTGTACGATGATAACTGGTACTGGTTTGATGATAATGGTGTCATGATGGCATCCGGCTGGAAAGAAATCAACAACAATCTGTATTACTTCCGGAGCTGGGGCGGCATTTATAAAAACGGTTTCCAGAGCATCGGAGGAAACGAGTATTATTTCCGGAGCTGGGGTGGTGTATATCGAAACACCTTCTTTACCGTAAAAGGAAAAACCTACATAGCGCAGAATGACGGATCGATCTATCATGCCAGCCAGACCGGCTGGGTTCAGCTGGGAGATCAGACTTATTGGATCAATCAGGATGGTTCTGTTCAGACCGGCTGGCTGAAGCTGGAAGGCAAATGGTACTGGCTGAAAGCGGACGGCACACGTGCTGCATCTGAATGGATCACGTATGACAACAACCGATACTATTTTGACGGTGACGGTGTGATGTACACCGGAATGAAAGAGGTTGACGGAACAAGATATTATTTCCACAGCTGGGGCGGCGTTTACCATAACGAATCTTTTACCTGGCAGGGAAAGAAATACTGGGCAAAGGATGACGGAACCTTCTATACAGGTGTCTGCGATATCAATGGAAAGAAATACTATTTTCTGGAAGACGGCGAGCAGATTACAAAAGAGGGCTGGTATCTGACCAACGGAACGTATTACTGGATCAACAAGGATACGTCGCTTCAGACCGGCTGGGTGAAATATGACAACAACTGGTACTGGATGAAAGAAGACGGTACGATGGCATCGTCTGAATGGATCACCTACGACAAAAACCGCTACTATTTCCGAAGCTGGGGCGGCATGTACACCGGAATTCATACCATCGGCGGAACAAAATACGCATTCCAGAGCTGGGGCGGTCTGTACCATGATCAGACATTTACCATCGGCGGTAAAACATACTATGCCAATTCAGATGGAACATTTGCCACCGGCTGGGTGCAGAACGGCGGAAAAACGTATTATTTCGATGAGGACGGCACAAGCCATACGGGCTGGCTGCTTCTGGACGGAACGCATTACTGGATCAACGCCAATGGAACCAGAAGAGATGACGAGCTGTTTCAGTACGACGGAACTATTATTATGTAGACAAAAACGGCGTTATGGCGACAAGCGGCTGGGTATACTGGGATTATAACTATTATTATCCGAGAAGCTGGGGCGGCATGTACAAGAATGCGTTTATTACCTATGATAATAACCTCTATTACCTTGGATCTGACTCGAAAATGGCAATCGGCTGGCAGTCGATTGGCGGAAATACATACTATTTCCGAAACTGGGGCGGCATGATAACCGGAAAACAGGTGATCGACGGAAAAACGTATGTGTTCGATGAGGACGGCAAGCTGGTACAGAGTCCGGACGGATTTGAACCGTCCGCGCAGATCGGTGTCCGCACCGTACGGAACTTTCTGAAAAATGCACTGCTTCCGCTTGGAAACACCCTGTATATCTGGGGAGGCGGCCACACAGACGCAGAGGCAGAGAGTTACGGCGTCAATGCGCAGTGGAAACAATTCTTCAATACACAGAATTCCACCTACAACTATTCCGATCATCTGTATGAGTACGGAAAAGGTCTTGACTGTTCCGGCTATGTCGGATGGACCGCACATCAGGTGACGAAAGAGTATGCAACGACAACCTCCACTGGAATGCCGGCCTACTTTGCAAGAAAAGGCTGGGGAACCTGCGTGACAGGCGATACGTCCCAGAAATTTACGCCGGGTGATGTGGTCAGCAAGAGCGGTCATGTCTGGATTGTCATTGGCCAGTGCTCGGACGGCAGCGTGGTTGTCATTCATGCGACACCGCCGTATATTCAGCTTGGCGGAACCGTTTCTTCAACAGGAAGCATTAACAGTGAAGCTATTGAGCTGGCAAATGAATACATGAAAATGTATTATCCGGTTGCGTATGAGCGGTATGGTGTAAAAGTTCTTGACCGGTCCTATCTGACCGGTGTGAATCATTTCACCTGGAGCAGCAGTATCTTAAGTGACAGTGAAGGCTACCGCAGGAAGAAACCGGCAGAAATCCTGAACGATCTGTTCCAGTAAAATATCTTCTATAAAAAATAAGAGAGAATACAAAAAAACTTTGTAGTTCGTGTATTCTCTCTTTCTTTTTGCGCTGGAATTGTCTATACTAGAAGGTGCGTGAAAGACGCAGATCAGAAATACAAAAGAAAAAATTTGGAAAATAAAAATACAAGGGGAGTAAACATGCGAAAGAGCTGGAAATGGGCGCTCTGTCTTGGCGCAGTGTCGTTGCTGCTGCTGGGCGGCTGCGGAAAAGAAAAGACGGAACCAGTGGATCTGGTGCTGGTAACCGACGGCAGTGAGGTAGCTTCCGATGCCGTGTATCAGTCAGCATGGAACGGTCTTGCGCAGTATGGAGACGAGAGCGGTCTGAAATATGAAGCAAGTGTTCCGGCAGGACGGACAACAGAGGACTATGAAAACACCATCAAAGAGGCGGCGCAGAAGGGAGCATCCGTTATCGTCTGTGCCGGAACGAGCATGAGCCGCGCCGTTTACGATGCACAGCGCGACTGGAAGGATGTCCGTTTTCTGCTGCTGGAGGCAGAACCGGTCAGTGAGAGCGGCCGCAGCCGTCTCCGCGGAAATACAGAAAGCCTGGAAATTGATGTATCAGAGGCCGGCTACCTGGCAGGATATGCGGCAGTACAGGCCGGCTACACGCACCTGGGCTATATCGGACAGAAAAACGAAGAGAACGGAACAAAGTACGGGACAGGTTATGCACTCGGTGCAGAGGCGGCCGCTGCGGATCTGGGACTTGGAGAAAACAGCATCACGCTGGATTATACGTATCGGAAAAGCAGCAGCGTATCACCGTCGTATTTGGAAAAAATCAAAAGCTGGTATGGTGAGGGCGGACAGATTCTCTTCTCGGACGGTGCATCGTATCAGAATGTACTTGGCGCAGCAGCATCTGCGGCAGGCGGAGCTGATCGCAAACGGCGGCGTGGAGGAGTACGCCAATGCCGTGTTGAAAGTACGTCTGGATTATGGAACTGCAGTTTACAATGCGTTAAAAGAAATGAAACAAAAGGATTTTGAAGGCGGGAAAATTGTACGCGCGGCGTGACCGATCAGGAAATCAGTCTGGAATGGAATCAGGATGCGGTGCCGTACTTTACAGAGGATCAGTACCGGGCACTCTGTGCGAAATTCTCCGCAGAGGACTTTTCAATCCCTGACGGCGATGCGCTTTCCTCGCCGGATCAATACAAATTGAGTTGTGTGAGTGTACAGAAGGTAAAATAACATGTATCGTTACTGTTCACGAATTGTTTACAAAAAAGTCGGGATATTTTTCCTTGCATCCATTTGTGAATTGTGATATTATGTAAAAGAATTGGGAAAAATATTTCAAAATTGTTACAGAATAATTGAATTTCTAAGAAACAGGGAAACCTGAAACAAAGAAACCTACATACAACGAATCAATTTGGGAGTGAAAGAATGAGAAAAAAATTTCTTGCCTTAAGTTTAGCAGTGATCGTAAGTGCAGCTCAGGTAATGACAGTAAGCGCCTCGAAACAGGAGCAGTTACAGCAGCAGCAGGCAGCACAGGCAGAGACCAGCGCACAGCTTGACAACGCAAAAGCAGAAATCGACGATCTGGAAACCAAAAAGAATCAGATTACCGGCGAGATTGATGACCTGGACGCACAGCTTGTCGTAACCATGGCATCCGTGGAAAATCTGAAAAATGAAATTGCAGAGAAACAGACAGAAATTGAAACAACACAGGAAAAACTGGCACAGTCCCAGGCTGAAGAGGACGAGCAGTACGAGCTGATGAAAAAACGAATCCAGTTCCTCTATGAGAGCGGCGGAGACAACGGCTGGGCAGCACTTCTTCTGGAGGGAAAAGATTTAAGCAGCATTCTCAACCAGGCTGAGTACACCCAGAAGTTATACAAATACGACAGAGAGTGCCTGCAGGAGTACATGGATCTTGTACAGCAGGTAACAGACTACAGCGATCAGCTTGCAGATGAAAAAGCAGATCTCGAAGCTAGTGAGGCAGAGCAGGAAGCACAGCAGCAGTCCCTTGAGGCAATGCTTGAGCAGAAAAAAGCCGTTTCCGATGACTACGAAAACCAGATCGCAGACCTGAACGACATGGCTGCACAGTACAACGCAGTACTGGCAGAGCAGAACGCAAAGATCCAGCAGATCCAGGAGGAGATTGCAGCCGAAGAGGCAGCAAGAAAAGCCGAAGAGGCCCGTCAGGCAGCAGAAGCAGCGAGGAGCCCGCCAGGCAGAAGCAGCAAGAGAGGTAGACCTTGAACACTCCGAAAAGCATAGTATGTTTTACTATAAAGGTATTCCGATAGAAAATCATAAAACCTTCATTAATTCGGAAACATACCATATAGCGGTGAAGATGGATAAGCTCCTT
>ENA-OQER01000054-OQER01000054.1-human-gut-metagenome-genome-assembly--contig:-NODE-54-length-55803-cov-14.377236_pt1 | contig 55803 bp, 59 predicted proteins | sample MGYA00242797_ERZ504639 | MGnify/ENA primary metagenome ERZ504639 (study PRJEB26092, sample SAMD00036306) | human gut metagenome | host: Homo sapiens | study: EMG produced TPA metagenomics assembly of... | reverse complement strand
GTTAATGTTAAACTGAAGGACATTAGTACTTGGTCAACCGAGCACTTGTCCAAAAACTGGGTTACAGAACGAACCAAAACGCTTAGGAAAGTGAGTTAAATTTGGTACAACGAACTGAACACCCTACTAACCAACTCTGTTTCATCAGCATTGTTTTCCTTCAACATATCCTCTATATCCTTTTCCGAAAATCCTTTAGACAAAAGATATATTTTACTCTTTTCAACAAGAGGATACAATTGTTCTTTAGCAACTGTCTCTGACAAATAAATTGAATCTCTAACATTTTCATTCTTTTCTAAAGTAAACTCCGCTGCTGTATGATGAGACAAACGCAACATATCTTCCAAAGTATTCAACTCCTTCACGTCCTTTCTGTAGTACTCAGGAGTATCATTAGGAAAATCAATATAAACAACCTTAAGTTCTTTTTTATTACCTACTAAAGATAAACTTTTCTTTCGTTTTTCAGAAATATCAACTACTATTTTTGAAGACATCAATGTAGGAATACTTTGCTTCAATGAAGACATAAACTGATTAGAAACCTTCACTTCTTCAGCAATTGTTTTTTCTTGACAAGATCCAAGTAATAAAGAAAATAAAATTACAAACAAATTAATAACACTAAAAAATACAAATACTTTAATTCTTTTCATACTTATTTTTTATTAAACCACGATATTTATAATTAACTCAAAAATTTGCTTGCAAAATTATAAGAATTAAAAGAAAAGATAAAATAATAGAGTGTACAAATAGTGTACAAATGCAAAACGAGCGGATGTACACAAATGTACATTCGCTCGTTTTCAATGACTTACAAAGATTGAACAATATTATCCCATTCTGCAGGTGTTCCCTTTTTCTTGAAGGTTTTCTCATACATTCGCCTTCTTGAGGCAGATATTGCCTCCTTGGTACGATGTGTAAACTTGGCAATATGAACAGGCGAGACACCTAATTTTAGCAACATACAAATTTTAAGTTCTTGATTGGTAACTTCACAAAAACTATTTAGATTTTTGTCAAATCCTTCATATACCTCATTGAGCAATCCATGGATTTCTTTCCATTGTTCTTCTGATAACCTAAAAGAATTGTCCTTTATTTCACTTAAAACAAGTTGATATATTGCAGAATTTTTTATTTTTTCTTGCTCTGTTTTTATACTCTCATAAGTTTTGACCGCCTGCTTATCTTTAAGCGTTTCATATTTATCTAATTTTAGCTCCAACATTTTTTGCCGTTGGCGCATATATTTAGTTTTAAGGTTAAAATAAAAGATACAATATACCAAAACCAAGAAAAACATACCCAAAAGTAAGTCTGCATCATCTATGTCTGGTGGAAAACCAACAGAACATAATGATAATATTACATCCTTACTTTCTACTAATGTATGTATCCCTTTGTTAAAATCCAAAGATAGGCACCATATAATTCCTATCATACCTAACAAAGAAACAACAAGATTCCATATAACTGCCCTAAAGTCAGTAGCGTCTTTGAATAATCTAATGATATTGCGTATAAAATTAACGATTGCAACTATTGCAGTAATTGCAACTATCAAAAATCCTAAAGCTTTTAAAAGCACATACATGATTCTTATTATTTTAGTTATGATTCTATGAATCTAAAAACATAAGTGCAAAAGCAACGTATTCATACTTATGCTTTTGCACTTACCAGTCTTCATGAGAAAAAATTAGCTATATTAGCTCACGCGATTCAACTTCTTGATGATTGAGAAGATGAAGAGAGCTGCGAGCAAGCAGATAACCATCAAGGTTCCCCAAACTACAGGCAATGGCATATCCCACATATGACCAGGGATAGAAACCAACTTGTTACCAAGAGCTGTGGCCACGAACCAGCCACCCATAATCATACCCTTGTACTTTGGAGGCGCAACCTTGGAAACAAAAGAAATTCCGATAGGTGAAAGCAACAACTCGGCGAAAGTCAGGATGAGATATGTGCTGACAAGCAAGTTAGGTGTTACATTTGCCACATGGTTAGGATGATCGGTAGCAGGAAGACCTATGCTCGACATCGTCATCAACAGATAAGCACCAGCTGCAACAAGCATACCCAAACCTATTTTAACAGGAGCCTTAGGTTCCTTGCCTATGCGACCCAACCAACCGAAGAGTGCAATACTTACAGGAGTAAGAGCCACAACAAAACATGGGTTGAACTGCTGGAAGATAGGAGCATCAATAGCAACAGTCTCGTCACCGCTTGTAAAATAGGTATAAACCAAAATGACTGCAGGAACAACTATCAAGCAAGATTCACCAGTTTGCTCTTGCCTGTTGCATCTTTAGGAGCAGTCAGCAAACCACAGATACCGAATACCATAAGAATGCACCATACCAAATTCAGCACATTAAACATCATACCTGTAGCACCAGTAGCCTCACGCGCTGTAAACTCGTCGGCAAACCATGTCAAGGTAAGACCATTCTGATGGAAAGCCATCCAGAAGAAAATAACCACTGCAAACACAAGGCAGAGGCAGATGATGCGCTCCTTGGTCTCGGCAGGCTCATCTCCTCAACAGCCTCATCCTTGTTACCATCCTTCTTCTTGTCGGCTGACAATACTTGCTGATAAGTCTTCTTACCCAAGAAATAAATCAGGATTGAAACGATAACAGACACGCAAGCCACAGCAAAGGCAAAATGATAAGAGTCGGCCTTAGAATAACCCAAGTTGTTCTGAGCCCATGACATAATGGTTGTAGCCGCTGTTGGAGCAAACAAAGCGCCAATATTGATAGCCATATAGAAGAGCGAGAAACCAGAATCACGCTGGTTGGCATACTTAGGATCATTATAGAGGTCGCCCACCATTACCTGCAGGTTACCCTTAAAGAAGCCTGTACCCAAACTGACAAGCAACAGGGCTGCACCCATTGCAGCAACAGCTACTGCTCCTCCACCCAATGGGATAGAGAGGAAGAAATAACCCAAGAACATGATGAGGATACCTACGATCACCATCTTGTTGTAACCCCACTTGTCGGCAGCCATACCACCAAAAAGAGGCAAGAAATAAACAGCAGTGAGGAACCAGGTATAAATCTCAGATGCAGTACCTGCATCGAAACCGAAGTTCTCACCCAAGAACAAAGCGAAGACAGCAAGCATGGTATAGTAACCGAATCGCTCGCCTGTATTCGCCAAAGCTAAAGTCCACAGACCTTTTGGTTGATTCTCAAACATAATTATTTTTTAGTTTTATTTATAATGATTCTTTCGATTCAAGTTTTTTACATAATATGGTTGCAAAGTTACACATTTTCTTTGAATATACAAACAATATGCATTAAAAAGCGCCATCATTATATCGTTCTTCAACCTTTTGAGCATACAAAAAGCAGGAAAACAGAGCCTACATCTCTCTTAAAGTAGCTAAAAAACACATGGTTATGCAAACTTTTTCTCTTTAAAAGCTAATTATATTGTATTTTTTTTGTAACTTTGCAACCCGAATTCAAGGAATAGCGATTTTCCTACGTATCATTAGAACAAAAACATCAAGGTAAAAAGAAGATTTATGAGACAACTTAAAATCAGTAAAAGTATTACCAACCGCTCCAGTGAAGCACTCGACAAATATCTGGTAGAGATTGGTCGTGAACCTATGGTCTCTATCGATGAAGAGATAGAACTTGCCCAGAAAATACGCAAGGGAGGCCGTGAGGGAGAGCGTGCCAAGGAGAAATTGGTAAAAGCCAATCTTCGATTTGTTGTATCTGTTGCCAAGCAATACCAACATCAGGGTCTGGGTCTTACCGACTTGATTGATGAGGGTAATATCGGTTTGGTGAAAGCTGCAGAGAAGTTTGATGAGACTCGTGGTTTTAAGTTTATCTCCTACGCAGTATGGTGGATTCGTCAAAGCATTCTGCAGGCTATCGCTGAGCAGAGCCGTATAGTTCGCCTTCCCCTCAACCAAGTTGGAGCTCTGAGTAAGATCCAGGCAGAAATCAGCAAGTTCGAACAGGAACACCAGCGCAAGCCATCGGTAACAGAGTTGAGCCAGATTACCAAGATGGAGGAAACCAAAATCGACCAGACCATCAAGGCCGACAACCATCATATGAGTATTGATGCTCCATTCGGTAGCGATGATGACGACAACGCCATGGTAGACGTAATGGCTTCAGGCGATGACAGTCGCACCGACAAGCACGTTGACTTCGAGTCTATGAGCCAGGAGTTGCAGCGAGTGCTTAGCACCGTTCTGAAAGAGCGTGAACGCAAAATCCTTTGCTACTGCTATGGCATTGGTTGCCACGAGAAGGGTTTGGAAGAAATAGGAAGCGAATTCAATCTTACTCGTGAGCGTGTACGCCAAATCAGAGAGAAGAGTATCATCAAGCTGCGCGACAGCGGAAAGATCAAAATCTTGATGAAATACCTTGGGTAATTTAAGTGAAGAGTGAAGAGTGAAGAATTCAATTTCAGTTTGTAATATTGAATGAGAAAGGGCAATCAGATTGGGATGAACCAACTGATTGCCCTTTTTTACTTCGTTGCTATGACAACTTTGTTTTATCTGATTTTTCTCTCGTCTTCAAACCCTATTGAAGAAAAACAAGAGAATTTTTCACTCTTCGTTCTTTACTCTTCACTTTGTCAAGAAGTTTCCATCCTTGTCAATCAATCCAGAAACACCATCCTTCACAGCCTCGAAGTATGGATATTCGTCACGAAGGCAAATCTCATCATAAAGGAAGTCGGCTACTACCGTATCCTTGCCATCAGGCATCACGAGTCCCATTTTACCATCTTTCTCTGCTATGACAGGCATGATTGTCAGATCGTCGTTATAGATATAACAGGTACGCAAGAAATCGTAAACGGGCGAAAGCAGCATATTGCCCTCGTGGTCTTTCATTCCGAACTTACCATCTTGCTCTATCACCTCGTGATACTGTATATACTTTGCCTTGATGCGATGATAATAAAATACCATCTTTCGCTTGTCGTTGACAAAATCAAGCATGTACTGAAATGTATCACAATAGTTGGCCACCGATCGCACAAGAATCATCTTGAGATCCAGACCGTCCAACGCCTTGCGATTCAAATCTATATACTTGGCAATAGCCTTTTCTTTCTCGGGAACTGAAAGACTTGTCAGTTTTTCCTCGAACTTGATCATAGCCTGTTTGGTGCCCGACATACCTTTGATATAGCGGTGAATCTGGCGTCCCATCTCGGCACAGATAAACTTGTCTATCTCCTGCTGCTCTATAGGATCAGCATACTCTTTAATTAAAGATTCGGGTGTAGCGTTCATGGTTGTTTCCTTTCTTTTTTAGAATTATACTTTCAAAGATTCGGAAGAACAAAGAGCAAACGAATTCTTCACTCTTCGTTCTTCACTCTTCACTTCATTTATTTCTTCACATTAGGCTGCTGCAGGCCATAGCCCTTGCGCTTGTCTTCCAACAAGAGGAGGAAGGAGATGACGATGGCAATCACGCCAAAGCCAGCAAAGATGGTCATCGTCTCAGTATAGTCGATAACACCATTTGCACCCGTGTTTGCCTGGTTCACCTTACCAATCCATACTGGAATAAGAGCCAGTCCGATATTCTGAATATAGAAGATAAGTGCGTATGCAGTTCCTAAGAGTTTCATTGGGATGATCTTTGGCACGGATGGCCACATGGCTGAAGGTACCAATCCGAAGGCAATGCCCAGGATGAGCATCATCACGATGGCAAGCACCCATGAATTGAGCGGCAGGGCAAAGACTACGTGTACCAGCGTAAGGAGGCAACTGCGATAATCATCAGCGTGGCACCCTTGCCATACTTATCGTATATACTACCAAAGAACGGTGTAAGGAAGATGGTACCGAATGGCAACATAGCAGGAATCAGACCTGCCACATTAGCATCAACACCATACTTGAAAATCATCAGCTTGGTGGCAAACTTCAGGAATGGGAATACACCTGCATAGAACATCAGGCAAAGGAATGCCACATACCAGAAACCTGTAGTCTTGAAAAGACGCCCCAAGTCTGAAAACTTGAAACCTTCTTCTGGCTCAGTAGCTACAGCAGCAGCTGAAGCATCCTCCTTCTTGTCCATCACGCAATAAACCAAATAGACCAAGACTCCGGCACAAAGCAAGACTGCACCCAAAGCAACAGAAGCAGACACACCGCCCATTGCCTTGGCAAAAGGAAGAGAAAAGCCTAAGGCAGCAGCTGTTCCCAAACGAGCCGTAGCCACCTGCACTCCCATAGCCAGAGCCAACTCATGACCCGTAAACCATTTCACGATAACCTTGCTCACAGTGATACCACAGATCTCGCAACCCACGCCGTAGATGGCGAAACCAAGAGCGGCTATCACTACCTGTGTACTATAAGTACCAAAGAATGGTACAGCTACAGATCCGGCAAACTCATGACCTACAGCATACCACTTCAACAAGGCTCCACCAAACATCAGGACGGTAGAGAGAACACCTGTAAAACGGATACCGAACTTATCGAGGATAAGACCACCGAAGAAGAGGAGCAGGAGGAACACATTGAAGTATCCGTAGGCACCTGAGAAGAAGCCATACTCATCCGAACTCCATCCGAGTCCGAGACCGTTCTCTGCCCCCTTGGCTGCTGTCAAGAGAGGCTCAAGTGGAGACATCACATCTGTAAAAAAGTAACCGAACATCATCGTGACGCTCACAATGAAGAGGGCTGTCCAGCGAGCGGACGCAGAGTCGCTCAATTTCATCTGAATTTTTTCTGTTGTACTCATTTTATATTATTACTAATTTTTCCATAACCATCACCAGAAGGATTGTTCTGCCCTTAAAGTAACACTTAAGAGCTGCTTTCCGACAATAGAAAGTTACTTTCTCTTCACGTTCTTGGTACGAGTGATATCAAAGAGATAAGAAGCCTTTACAACTATCTGTCCGAAGTTACTTTTTCCGAAATAATCCTTCTTGGAAGAACCATAGATATTGCCTAAACCATAATAGTAACGGCCTTCGAGCAGGAAATGTCCCACCTTGGGAATACTGTATTCCATACCAGCACCTGCAGCGATTCCATAATCGAGTTTCTTTTCTACAGGCATATCATACTGAGCAGTGATATTGCTTACCCGGTCGTTTTCGGTTGGTGTTGTCTCATCGAAGTTGGTCGTGGTACTTTCATTCAGATAAATTCCGATCTGCGGACCTAAATTGACAAAGAAGTTGAAGCCACGCTCCTCCCTTCCCCATGCCAGATGAGCAAAGACTGGTATCTGTATATAAGTAATATCACGCTGATATTTCAGCGCCTCACCCGTTCCACTGATCAGCACGGCATTGTTTTCTATGTCAAGTATGTCTTCTGTCCATCCCACCTTGGCATAATTCACCTCGGCATAAACCGAGCAAATGGTCTTGAAGTATTTTTCGCATACGTAGCGCAAAGACACTCCGCCCGTTATACCGCCATGCTGCTTTTGCTGCACCGTAGGAGTAAAGCCCACCTTACTGAGCACATAGCCACCATTTACACCTATGGCAAAATCGCTACGATGCTCACCTATCTGTGCCTGAACCGTTGTAAGACTGCAGACACTCAGTGCCACAACCGCTATTATATGTTTTATGTTCATTGGTCTTTATTTCTTCTGTTCATGTCTATTTTCACTTGCCAACAAGCGACTTCATCAATATGTCACAGCCTCAATCTGTCTATTGAAGGTATAGTGTATCAACTGCAACAACTGATTGCGATAACCTCCCTTGGCAGTTTTTACGAAACGAAGTGGAGTCTGCACAGGCTGCTCACCCACTATACTGCCAGTTCCTACAAAGTTTCTACCTTGTTTCTTGATGCCCTGTATGAAGTACATAGCATGGTCGTAACCCGTCAGAGCAAAGCTTGGCTGTGCTATCATCATTGGCACATGGAACCACTGGCTGTAATTGCGCTCCAACTGCAAAGTACGTGCAGAGTTGGCATTATAGTAGAAAGTAGAAGGAATGTATGTATCGTACTTATAGAAACGGTCGAGATTGTACTTGGCATACATCAGCCACTCTGTATAACCGAAGAGCGACACCACGGCTCCTGGATATTTAGCATCCAGTTCATCCAACTTGTTGAGTACGGCTGTAAGCTGTGGCGAACGTCCAGTATTGAGTACCACCACATTGCGGACTGAAGGGGCAAAAGCTTGGCAAACTGATCGATAGAGCTGTTCACATTGGTAATGCTGTAGTTTATCTTTCTGCGTTCCAGTTCTTTACGAAGTCCGAAAGTGAAGTTTCCCTTACGTGAAGTACTGTCATTACAGTCTACGAAGATGGGATGGGCACTTGGGAAACGTTTCAGGAAAGCCTGGATAGTAGCCTCGTTGAGCTGCTCCGGCTCTGATATACTTGGAATATTTCCTTGTAGCGCTCCACATCATCGCCAGTTATTGAGAAAGGTATCACCATCTTGATGCCATAGGTCTTACAGAATCCTGCCAACGCACTCACCTGCTTGGAATAGAGAGGGCCGAATATCACATCGCACTTGTTGGCACCTTCCTGTAAAAGCGTGGTACGGATATCGGCATCAATAGGTACGTTCCAGGCATGTATATCTGTAGAAATGCCCTTCTGCTTCAATGTTTCACAAGCCATCAGGATGCCTCGATAATACTCCACCATTCGTCTGCCATCGCCATCTACATCATGAAGAGGCAACATAACCCCTACCTTCACAGTACTTGCGGTTTGGGCAACAGTTACCTGCTGGGCAGCTTTCAAGTTCTTACCAGCAGCAACTGTCTGAGTCCCCTGGGTGTTTTTTTCGTAAGGAATAAAGAGGGTATCACCCTTCTTCAATACATATCCTTCCTGTTTCATCTCTGGATTGGCATCCATCAGTTCTGGCAGACTCAATCCATACTTCTTGGCAATACTGAAGATGGTATCCTTCTTCTTCACCGTATAGATGTCGCGCCATTTAATGCTCTGCGCCAACATGACAGAACTCAACATCAAGCCCAAAACGAGCAACAGATATCTTAATTTTAGTCTCATAACGTCGATATTTTGGTTATTCATGTGCAAAATACAAAAAAACTCTCAACCAGCCATATTCATGTCTCATCTTTTTAGTATCTTTGCACAAAATAACGCCTCACAAGGCAAAAACGACATTTAAGATATGAGATTGAACACCCGATACACATTTCTGTTATGGGCACTCCTCGTGCCGGTCATAACACTCTGGGCAGACGACTATCCAACCGTCAATCCAGTTGTGACGTTCACCAACAGTGAAGGAGAGACAAGTACTGACTTTGCCTATACGGGCTCAGCCCCTGTCAAAGCATCATGTGTGGCCAACCCCGAGAACACGACAGGCTGGGATGGCTATTACGAATGGCGCATCTATCACGATACCGAGGAGACTCCCTATATAATAAGGTATGAGCAGGACACCGAACTCGAGTTTACTCAGAGCGGAACTCATCGTATCGTGCTCTACGCAAAGTTTACGAAAGATGGCGAGGTGCAGGAGTTTCTCACCGACGATTCTCCCGTTACGGTCACCATCTCAGAAAGTCAGCTACAGATGCCCAATGCCTTCAGTCCCAATGGAGACGGTATCAATGACATCTATAAAGCCAAATCGGGATATCAGAGTCTTGTAGAGTTTCATGGCTACATCTTCAACCGCTGGGGACAAAAACTTTTCGAATGGCGCGACCCTGCCGACGGTTGGGATGGCACCTACAAGGGCAAGCGGTTAAGGATGGAGTCTACTTCTGCCTTGTCAAGGCAAAAGGAGCCGATGGAAAAGAATACAATATCAAGCGTGATGTCAACCTGCTGAGAGGTTACATCGAAAACCAAACGAATTCAGGACAATAATGCAATCAGAAGAAGAAAAGATAAATGTGTGGGGAGCCCGCGTTCATAACCTCAAGAATATAGACGTAGAGATTCCCCGCAACTCACTCACCGTCATCACTGGTCTATCAGGATCGGGCAAGTCATCCTTGGCCTTCGACACAATATTCGCCGAAGGTCAGCGTCGCTATATAGAGACTTTCTCTGCCTATGCCCGTAACTTCTTAGGCAGCATGGAGCGACCCGATGTAGACAAGATTACTGGTCTTAGCCCTGTCATCAGTATCGAACAGAAGACCACCAACAAAAATCCACGTTCCACGGTAGGTACCACAACCGAAATATACGACTATCTGCGTCTGCTATATGCTCGTGCAGGAACAGCCTACAGCTACCAGAGCGGTGAGGAAATGGTGAAATACACTGAGGAGCAAGTCATCGATATGATACTCAACCACTATGCAGGGAGACGAATCTTCCTGCTTGCCCCTTTAGTGCGACAGCGCAAAGGACACTATCGTGAACTTTTCGAAAGCATGAGGCGCAAGGGCTATCTCAATATCCGCGTAGACGGAGAGATTCTCGAACTCACACGAGGCATGAAGGTCGACCGATATAAGAATCACAACATAGAAGTCGTCATAGACAAACTTGCCGTCAGAGCTGAAGACGAGGAACGATTGCGCAAAAGCGTAGCTACTGCTATGAAACAGGGAGAAGGCATGGTGATGGTCATAGACAAAGACACACTCGAGGCAAAGAATTTCTCCAAGCGACTTATGGACCCATCACGGGTATAGCATATCAGGATCCTGCGCCCAATATGTTCTCATTCAACTCGCCCGAAGGTGCCTGCCCCCACTGCAAGGGATTAGGCAAGGTAGACCAGATAGACATGGAGAAGGTGATTCCCGACAACAGCCTGAGCATCTACGAAGGTGGCATTGCTCCATTAGGCAAATACAAGAATCAGATGATATTCTGGCAGATTGAGGCTGTACTCGACAAGTATGATCTCAAACTAAAGACACCTATCAAGGATATTCCTGACGATGCCATGCAGGAAATACTGAACGGCTCACTCGAGAAGGTAAAGATTGCCAAGAGAAGGTACATACCTCCTCCGACTATTTCTGCGATTACGAAGGTGTGACCGAATACCTGCGCATGGTGATGGAGAACGACGACAGCTCGGCTGGAAAGAAGTGGGCAGACCAGTTTATATCCACCGTTGTATGTCCTGAATGTAAGGGACAACGACTCAAACGCGAGTCGCTCTCTTTCAGGATATGGGACAAAAACATATCAGAAGTAGCTAACCTCGACATAGATGAACTGCGCGACTGGCTCGACCAAGTAGAGACGCACCTGCCACCTATGAAGGCCAAAGTGGCTCATGAGATTATCAAAGAACTGCGCTCACGTGTCACCTTTCTTCTTGACGTAGGACTCAACTATCTGTCACTCAACCGTCAGTCGGCTTCTCTCTCGGGAGGTGAAAGTCAGCGTATACGTCTTGCCACACAGATTGGAAGCCAATTGGTCAATGTGCTCTATATCCTCGATGAGCCCAGTATAGGTCTTCACCAACGCGATAACGAAAGACTCATCAACAGTCTGAAAGAATTGCGTGACTTGGGCAATACCGTCATTGTGGTAGAGCACGACCGCGACATGATGCTGGCTGCCGACTATATTGTAGATATCGGTCCTAAGGCTGGTCGCAAAGGAGGCGAGGTGGTCTTCCAGGGCACTCCTGCACAGATGCTCAAGACCCATACCATTACTGCACAATATCTCAACCACGAAATGGCTATCGAGTTGCCTGCCCATCGTCGTAAGGGTAACGGCAAGAGCATCATCATACATGGTGCCAAGGGCAACAACCTGAAAAATGTAGACGTAGAATTTCCTTTGGGCAATCTGATTGTCGTAACAGGCGTAAGCGGTTCTGGCAAGTCAACACTCATCAATGAGACACTGCAGCCCATCCTATCCCATCACTTCTATCGCTCGCTCAAACAGCCCATGCCTTACGACAGCATTGAGGGTATCGAGAATATTGACAAGGTGGTAAATGTAGACCAAAGCCCCATAGGACGAACCCCACGCAGCAATCCAGCTACCTATACAGGCGTGTTCAGCGACATACGCTCGCTTTTCGTAGGACTGCCCGAGGCCAAGATAAGAGGATATAAACCAGGGCGTTTCTCCTTCAATGTAAAAGGTGGACGATGCGAAGCCTGTGGCGGCAATGGTTACAAGACGATAGAAATGAACTTCTTGCCGGATGTGTACGTTCCCTGTGAGGTTTGCCACGGAAAACGATACAACCGCGAGACATTGGAGGTTCGCTATAAAGGAAAGAGTATCGCCGATGTACTCGACATGACCATCAACCAGGCTGTAGAGTTCTTCGAGGCCGTACCACAGATATTGCAGAAGATTAAGGCTTTACAAGACGTAGGATTAGGATATATCAAATTAGGACAAAGCTCCACCACCCTCTCAGGCGGTGAGAGTCAGCGAGTCAAGTTGGCTACAGAGTTGTCAAAACGTGACACAGGCAAGACACTCTATATTCTTGACGAGCTACCACGGGCCTTCACTTCGAAGATATTCGTATCTTGATGAATGTACTGCAGAAATTGGTAGACCGCGGCAACACGGTCATCATCATTGAGCATAATCTCGATGTTATCAAATTGGCAGACTACATCATTGACATGGGCCCCGAAGGAGGCCGTGGCGGAGGAACATTACTTTGTGCCGGCACTCCCGAGAAAGTGGCTAAGAGCAAGAAAGGATATACTCCACGCTTCCTGTCAGAGGAACTGAAATAAACATTAGACACAACACATTAAACACTTAAGAAAATGGATAAATTACCTCTCAATGACATTCCCATGCTTGTGAGTGCCATTAATTTTCTGCTTCGAGATCACGAATTCGAAACACTTGACCAGATTTGTTATCACTTCAATGTTGACAGAAAAGAACTGGAAGCCAAAATGGCGACACAAGGCTTCGAATGGTCGGAAGAACAAAAGAAATTTTGGTAAAAATTACGATTATAACATTCAAGTTTCACATGTTCAGAAGTTATAATACAATTCAGGCTCACCCTATCAATCAGGGTGAGCCTGAATTATTTTATGGTCTATCCAATATTACAGAATGTTCTACTCAAGAACATCCTGCATGGTTTGCTTCAAATTCATCATATCGTTCATCGTTTTATTTCTTAATAGGAAATTTATACGACAATACCATCAGCAAGAAGGCAATAACAGCAGGGAAGAGAGAGAAGAGCGACCAAACCATCATAAGCACAGAGTCGGTGATGGAAGTAGGATCGATGACAGTATTTCCCATCTTGTCTGTTATCATATTGGCTCCAGCCCAACCCAAGAAAAGAGCGATGAGTGAACCAGAGATAGCGGTACCAAACTTCTGCGACATCGTACCCGAGGAGAATATCAATCCTGTAGCTGAGGCTCCGAAATGCTCAGTATGATAATCTGCCACATCAGCATACATCGACCACATCAATGGTGAATAGATACCGATACCTATGGAGGTGAGTATCACCAAAGCTATCATCACCCAGATATAATCAGGACTCATAGGAATAAAGAAGAAAGCAATAGAAAGGACAAGACACAACAATGCTGACCAGAAAAAGGCCATACGCTTAGAACCTACAGTCTTAGTAAAGACTGGTGATAGTCCACCAAAGATCATACAGGTTACCTCACCGAATGCCATAAACACAGTATAGTTGATAATGAGTCCTTCTATGGTTACATTGCCATGCAGACAATACTCAAACATATAGCCAGCCACTGCATAACGGAAACCATTGAAGAAATTAGTACATACAGCAATAGCTGTCATATACAGCCAAGCCTTGTTGTGCACAAGATCAGCAAACTGACGGAAAGAGAACTTCTCTGCACGTTTGGGCTTGAGTCGCTCCTTGGTAAGGAGTCCGCAGATAAGCGTCATCACAGCTGCCACCACACCAAGCATGGCTCCTATGACTGCATACTGATGAGCATCTGTGCCACCTATCATCTTCTGCAGATAGGGAAAAGAGAGTAAGGTAACAAAACCCATAGCATAGGCACCTACCATGCGGAAGGAAGAGAACTGATTCTTCTCATTATCATCCTCTGTCATCACACCAAGCAACGAACCATAAGGTACATTCACCATCGTGTAAACAGCCATCATCAACAAATAGAAGTATAGGCATAGATGCGCTTGCCAACAAGTCCTAAGTCAGGAGTATAGAGCAGCAGGGCAAAAATAAGACCGAAAGGTATGGCTCCGAAGATAAGCCAGGGACGATAAGTTCCCCAACGACTCTGAGTTCGATCGGCTAAACTTCCCATCAGAGGATCAGTCACGACATCAAACATACGAGCAACCAACATCAGTACTGCCGCATCAGCGAATGTGAGGCCGAATACATTGGTGAAAAACAAAGGAAAGGCGATAGACATGACCTTCCATACGATGCCACCAGCAGCGGCATCACCCAGCGCATACGCTATTTTTTCTTTTACACTTGCCATTGATATTTTGTTTTTTGTTATTGTCTTATACATGAGAACCTTCTTCCCATCCTCCGTTTCCGGTGGCGAGAAGAAGGTATCCCGAATTTTTTTATCCTTAAAAGCGGGATTCTCACCTTCAATACTAATAATACGTACAATAAGCCGGAATCCCCTTTTTTTCATATTTTACTTAGTTCCCAGCGTTTGCTTGTTCTTTTCCACCAACTTCTTGATGGTCTCAACGCTGAGAGCAGTACGATGGCAAAATTAGCGTGTTTTTACAAACCCCAGTGTACCATTTGGTTAATTTGATATGTACGAAATGTTATTTTTGCATGGTATATTAACAATAAAAGCCATAATCTTGGCTTTATTTACATTTAATGTAGATGATAACTCACTAACCCTTTCATGGGCGCCTTCAGTATCTGAGAGACTGTAAGGTGATGATGTTGTTCGAAGACTTGTCGAAGCGGTTGCTCGAAGTAGTGGGCTATGCTTCCCACAAAAGCAACAGAGAGCGATGATGCGTTTTGAGAAGAATCGACAGACGAAAGATAAGGTGTGATGTTGCGCTGATAGAACTGTTCGAAGGCTTCGACCACCATTTGATGCAAAGCCTCGGCATGAAGATGCAATGTTTCTGTGTGCTGGCTTAAAACTTCTGCATGCTGGCAACTGTTGTCTGAGGCGGCTGCCTCTACTACCCTTTTCATCTGCATAGAAATGAAAGGAGCGATGGAAGCCAAGTATCGGTTGGCGAGAGGCTGACGATACACCTTATTTATAATAGAGGGATAATCGAGTCCCGACCAAGAGAGATATTCCTGCTTCAGACTCTCGGGCAGGGCACCCTTGAAGATGCCATTGAGAAACATCTTGCCCAAGACAGCCCCACTACCCTCATCGCCAAGAATGTAACCCAGCGGAGGAGTGTTGAGAAGAATATGTTCGCCATCATAGAGACAGCTGTTGGCGCCTGTGCCTAAGATACAGGCTATGCCTGAACGTCGTCCCAACAAGGCTCGGGCTGCACCCAACAAATCGCTCTCGGCATGAACCTCTGCTTGTGGAAATTGTTGGAACAATAGATGCTCCATGCGCGGCTTCATAGATTCGGTAACACCGCTACCATAAAAGAACACACGTGCCGGTACTTCGAGTAAAGTGAGTTCCTCGGCAAGAATTTTCCAGATGTCATCATCGGAGAGATGGAAAGGATTGATGCCCTGTGTCTTGCCGGTGAACAGAATTTGCCCAGTATCATCCACAAGTGCCCAATCTGTCTTGGTGCTTCCGCTGTCAGCTATGAGTGTTGTCATATAATGTGTTTAAATGTTAAGTGTTAAATAGTATCTGCAAAAGTAATAAATTTAACGGGAAAAACAACATATCGTATCGAAAATCGTAAAAAAGGAATTATCTTTTTGCTTCTTTCTTCATTTTTGCTTAACTTTGCAGACGAATAAAGAAGACTATATGAAGAAATTATCGATAATCATCTTGATGTGGGTGGCATTCCTGCTGCCCAGCCATGCCGTGCTCAAAGAGGCCAACCTCGACACTACGCTCTTCATGCTCCGTACTGAGCTGACGAGCTATCATCTCGACTTCGAGAAGCAGAACGAATATGCCAAGCAGCAACAGCAGCAAATCACCAAGGAACTGATGACCATCATGCACAAGCCGACCAGAACTCCATCATGCTCTACTCGCAGCGCAACGGTTACATCTTCGACCTGACATACGCCTGCCACGAAGCTACTGAGCAGTTTGATAAGTTCAAGTCGAAGGCGGCACCGTTCAGAGGACTCATCAACAAGAATAATATAGAGGTGGCGCGATTTGACTCGCTCATCAACTATCTGTACAACATGAATACGATGTTCATGAGCAAGGAGGCACAACTCAACCGCAATGTAGACCTCACCTTGGCAGTGAACATCCGCCGACAATTAATAGAGCGACAGCAACAGTTGCAGGACTATATAAGAGCCTACGACATAACCGAGAGAAAACTGAAGTCGCTCAACGACTATGCCAACCAACGATATGCCGAGATACAGAACAGCATCTTCAACAATGGTGGCGACAACTATCTCACTATCCTGCGGCATGTAAGCAACCATTACAGGGAAGCCAAGACATCGGTGCAGAGAAATACAGACCAGCTCCGGGCATGATGTCGCAATGGGACGTGAGAATCATCTTCATCCTCTTCAGCATCATCATTTTCTATGGCATTGTCTCTATTGCCTCAACCTTTTTACCATCCGCATCGTGGTGACACAATTGGTGAAACGAGGTAGTTTTGAGAGCATCAAGGACAACTTCATGGCCAAACGTACCTGCATCATTATGGCGATGACGGTCGTGACCTTTGCCATTCTCCTGGGCATCATACGCATTACAGCTCATCAGAACTTCGTTATCATGGCATGCGGCCTGCTCGTAGAGTTTGCATGGCTCATAGGCGTGATTCTGATTTCACTCTTGCTCCGCGTGAGCAACGACCAAATAAAGAGCGCCTTCCGCATCTATTCTCCCCTGATGCTGGTGGGCTTCCTCGTTATCACGTTCCGAATCATCTTGATACCCAACAGCCTGGTCAACTTCATTTTTCCCCCTATCCTGCTCGTCTGTTCGCTGTGGCAAGCAAACGTCATCAAGCGCCACAGTAAGCTGGTACCGAGAGAGGACAAGATGTATGCATACATTTCGCTCTGTGTCTTTGCCGCCAGTACCTTCTGTTCATGGATAGGCTTCACCCTGCTGTCGGTGCAGATCATCATCTGGTGGATGATGCAACTCACCTGTATTCTGAGCATCACCTGTCTGAAAGACTGGATGGAAGTCTATGCAGAGCGCAAGAACCTGAAGCAGAAGCCTATTACCGACAAATGGATTTTCCGGTTTATCAACAAGGTGCTGATTCCTGCAGGAAGTGTCTTGTCGTTTATCGTGGCCATCTATTGGGCTGCCGACGTATTCAACATGAGCGACACCACATGGATGATTTTCAACAAGGAATACATCAGAACCAGCAACTTCACAGCCTCGCTCTTTAGCATCAGCCTTGTGGCTTGCCTGTTCTTCCTGTTCAACTATATCAACATCACCACCAACGATCTGATGCGCCATCACTTCGAGAAGCAAGACCCTGCCTCGGCAGCCAGCAAGATTGTGATGTTTAAGAACGTGCTGCAGGTTATCATCTGGGGCATCTGGCTAATGGTTGCCCTCAACGTCTTCCAGGTTGGCAAGTCATGGCTCTTGGCTATCTTTGCCGGTTTGTCCACGGGTCTGGGTTTTGCATCCAAGGACATTTTGGAAAATATCTACTATGGAGTCTCACTGATGATGGGACGTGTGAAGGTGGGCGACTATATCATCTGCGACGGCACGCGCGGACGAGTGAGCAGCATCAGCTACACATCGACCATGCTCGAAGCTACCGACGGTTCGGTGATAGCCTTCCAGAACGCACAGCTCTTCTCGAAGAACTACAAGAACATGACCCGAAACCATGGTTATGAGCTCGACGTCTTAGAGGTTGGCGTGGCTTATGGCACCAATGTGAAACATGTGAAGCAGATTCTTATCGATGCCTTGAACCAGCTCGACTGTATCTATCATGAGAAGGGTGTCAAAGTCGTGCTGAAAAGCTTCGACGACAGTTGCATCACACTCAAGATTCTGGTCTGGGTGAATGTACTCACACAGTATGTGGACGACGGCAAGATTATGGAATGCATCTACGATACACTCAACGAACACAACATCGAGATTCCATTCCCTCAGCGCGAGATAACTATCAAAACCGCATCAGCCGAAGAAACCAATGCAGCAGAATCGGCACTGAATGCGAAAGCATAAGTACTGAGCACTAAACATAGAGCATTAAACAATTCACACCCAACATTGAGTATTTAACACTTAAACATTAAAAGAAACAACTATATGGCAACATTCATTGCAGGTCCTTGCGTCATCGAATCAATGGAACTGTTAGACACAGTAGCCCAGCAACTCGTACGCATCAACCAGAAATTGGGTACAGACATCATATTCAAGCTTCGTTCGACAAAGCCAACCGTACAAGCATCCATTCCTTCCGTGGTCCTGGACTGGAGAAAGGACTGCAGATGCTTGCAGACATCAAATCGAAATACGGTCTACGCATCACGACCGATATTCACGAGAGTTATCAGGCAGAAGCAGCAGGACAGGTGTGCGACATACTGCAGATACCAGCCTTTCTGTGCCGACAGACCGATCTCTTGGTGGCTGCTGCCCATACAGGTAAGACGGTAAATATAAAGAAAGCACAGTTCCTCAGTGGCAGAGATATGAAATATCCTGTAGAGAAAGCCCTGGAGAGCGGTGCCAAGGAAGTATGGCTCACAGAGCGAGGCAACAGTTTCGGCTACAACAATCTGGTAGTCGACTTCCGCAACATTCCCGACATGAAAGAGATTGTGCCCACAGTCATCATGGACTGCACACACAGCGTACAGCGCCCCAGTGCAGGCAACGGAAAAACAGTAGGCGACCGCAAGTTCGTTCCTGCAATGGCCATGGCTGCAAAGGCTTTCGGAGCCACAGGCTATTTCTTCGAGGTTCATCCCGACCGGACAACGGGAAAAGCGATGCTGCCAACATGTTGGAACTCGACAAACTTGAAGTATTAATCGCTGACTTATTGGCTTAGCAGCTATATCTTGTCAGTTTAAGTATTTATAAATCATGACAGAAAAAAACAAACATATAGAGGACAAGACTATCCGTCACTATGGCGAAGAGGCTCTGCGCGAAGAGGCCGAAGCCATATTAGACCAAATAGCATTGTTGGACGACAACTTCGAGAAGGCTGTCGACCTGATGTACCACTGCGAAGGAAAAATCATTGTGACCGGTGTAGGAAAGAGTGGACACGTAGGAGCCAAGATCGCTGCCACCCTGGCATCGACAGGAACTCCTGCCTTCTACATTAATCCACTCGACGTTTATCACGGCGACCTGGGTGTGATGACTGATAAGGACGTGGTTCTGGCGCTAAGCAACAGCGGTCAGACCGACGAGTTGCTGCGATTCATCCCCATGGTGCTCCACATGAACGTACCTATCATCTCGATGACAGGAAATCCCCACTCGCTGTTGGCAAAATACTCCAACTACCACATCACGGTGAAGGTGAAAAAGGAAGCCTGCCCGCTCAACCTCGCTCCTACAAGCAGCACCACAGCCGCACTTGCCATGGGCGACGCCTTAGCCATTGCGCTGATGCAGGTACGCCATTTCAAACCACGCGACTTTGCACAGTTCCACCCTGGTGGAGAGTTGGGCAAGCGCCTGCTCACCACAGCCGAGGACGTGATGAAGAAGGAAGACCTGCCTATCATTCCTAAAGACATGCACTTGGGCGAGGCCATCATTCATGTGAGCAAGGGAAAATTGGGACTGGGCGTATCGGTAGACAAGGAAAACCGTGTCATCGGACTTATCACTGATGGCGACATACGTCGTGCCATGGAGAAATGGCAGGCAGAGTTCTTCAACAAGACTGTGAGCGACATCATGACGATATCTCCCAAGCACGTGGCGCCAACCACCAAGATTACAGAGATACAGCACATCATGCACCAATACAAGGTACACACCGTATTGGTGATGGACAACGAGAAACATCTTCTGGGCATCGTTGACCACTATGCCTGCATGGTGTAAAAAAGAGAGGAAACAACATCAATATTTCAGAATGAGACTCAGATACCTAATATTAACTGCAAGCATCATGCTGTTCTCTTCGCTGTGCAGCGCACAAGACAGCCTACAGCTTGCTAACCATCACACGAAAGAGAGTAGTGACTCGGTCATTGTCAACCAGTTGAAAGAAAAAGGCATTCGATTCTCCCACAACAACTCCGTCACACTCCTGATGAACGGTCAGGAGAAGTTCGACGATCTGTTCCAGGCTATCCGCCAGGCAAAGAAAAGTGTGCACTTAGAGTATTTCAACTTCCGCAACGACAGCATCGCCGGCTTGCTCTTCGACCTGCTTGCAGAGAAAGCAAAGCAGGGAGTCAAGGTTAGAGCCCTCTATGATGGTTTCGGTAACTCATCCAACAACAAACCTTTACGCAAACGACACATCAAGGAGATTCGTGCCAACGGCATAGAGATTTATGAATACAAACCAGTGAAGTTTCCCTGGGTTCACGCATCTTCAACCGCGACCACCGCAAGATTGTTGTCATCGACGGACAAATAGCCTATACAGCGGTATGAACGTGGCCGACTATTACATCAAGGGAACAGAGGTTGTGGGCTCCTGGAACGACATGCACTGCCGCATCGACGGTGACGAGGTGAACACGCTGCAGGCCATCTTCCTGAAAATGTGGAACAAGGTGAGCGGACAGCATATACATGGCGCAGAATACTTCCGTGCCAAACGTCAGGACTATCTGGTAGACGGACTCAAGCCCGACACCACAGCCACGGCTTATCACAAGATGGTGGGCATCATCAACCGCGAGCCACACATTTCGAAGGACATCATACGTTACTTCTATGTCAACGCCATCAACGATGCACAGGACAGCATCAAGCTCATCAGTCCCTACTTCACCCTGAGTCACAAACTGAAGAAGGCACTCAAGAATGCAGCCAAGCGAGGCGTGAAAGTGGAAATCATGCTCTCCACCAAGAGCGACATTCCCCTGACGCCCGACTGTGGCTTCTACAATGCGCACAAGCTGATGAAGGCAGGCTGCCACATCTGGATGTACACACCAGGATTCCATCACACCAAGATTATCATGGTGGACGGTAAATTCTGCACGGTGGGAAGCGCCAACCTCAATGCCCGAAGCCTGCGCTGGGACTACGAGGAGAATGCTGTCATCATTGACCCACAGACCACCAAGCAGCTTACCGACCTCTTCGACAAGGACAAGGCTGACAGTTTCCTGCTCACCGAGAAGAAGTGGCGCGAGTGGCGAACTGGCTGGCAGAGATTCAGAGGGTGGTTTGCCGCCAAGGTACTGACACCGTTCTTATAAACAGGAGATTTACAGGAGTTTAAGGGAGTTAAGGAGTTAAGGAGTTAAGGAGTTAAGGAGTTAAGACATATGCTTTATTGCTAAGAAGCAGAAGACTATAAAGCATTTGTTTTGAACATTGAGCATTAACTTCCGCAACATCTCCACAACTCCTCGAATAACTTTAGATAAAAACAAAAAATAGAAATCATGAACGAAGAAGCAATGAGAGCCCTGCATAAGGACGACAGGATGCAAGGCAGGATGCCCGAAATGGCTATCATCGAGAACAACACACTCGCCATGATGGGACTCAAGCAATTATTGGAAACCGTTATGCCGATGATGAATATTTGCACCTTCGGCAGCTTTGCTGAGTTTGAGTTCAACAATCCTGACCGCTTCATCCATTACTTTGTGTCCATGCACATTGTGCTGGCGCACCGTAACTTCTTCGTGCAGGGACAGCGAGCACACCACACCATTGTGCTCACGCCCAGCAACGACCCCAACTCACAGCTCAACGATTTCCATTGTCTCTGCGTGAGTGTGCCCGAAGAAACACTTGTAAAACATCTGCTTGCCCTTCAGAAGATAGGTCATCCTCATGGCGAACACCTCCCTGCCATGCCCGTAACCGTCAAGGAGAAGTTCTTTCCGACCGCGAGACCGAGGTGTTGGCACTCGTGGCACAAGGCAAAATAAACAAAGAAATAGCCGATACTTTGTGTATCGGCCTCTCTACCGTAATCACGCACCGCAAGAACATTCAGGAGAAATTAGGACTGAAGTCGGTCTCCTCACTTACTATCTATGCCGTGATGCATGGCTATGTGGACATCAACAAGATATGATGCCAGCTTATAATTTTACACTCGAAATATCCACCAGATTGTTGACGATAGCATAGATAGTAAGACCGGCAGGTGAATGAATCTGCAGCTTACGGGCTATGTTGCGGCGATGAGTAATCACCGTGTTGATGGAGATAAACAGATGGTCGGCAATCTCCTTGTTGGTCATGCCTTGTACCAAAGCCACGATGACGTCTTTCTCGCGGTCGCTCAACTGCTCATCGCTCTGCGGTGTCTGGTTGATCATATTGGATATTTTAACACTCACATCACTTTGTTTCAGCTTTCGTTCCTCGTTGCGCACGGCAGGAATGAAGATTTCCTCCTCTACCTGCGAATGCTGGTTGAGCCATTCCTCGTTATTATATATGTCGTAAAGTGTGGCGCTAAGCTGATTGTTGTGCAATCCGTCAGAAGGCAAATACTTGATGATGATATTCTTCAACTCTTTCAGTTTCAGGTCTATCTGCACGTGATGCTTAGAGAACGTCTCGATATCGAAGTTGGCTGGTGCTGTACCGTCGATAAGCGACTGCACGTAAGGGAAGACAGTTTTTTCCTCATACTTCATATGATTGGTGATGCTGTGCGCATACTCATCGTATAGTTTGAGAATAAGTCGGGCCAGATTGTCATTCTCGTCGAGCGCCTCCACCAACTCTTTGCGGATGAAAGGCAACTGAAAATCAATGTAGTAAGCATGCGATGCCTTGAGATAATGCAGCAATGTAGGCAACGACAGGCGCGAGGCATTGTCGTACTCCTTATAGCCGTTGATGGTGAAGTTCACCACCGCCAAAAAGGTATAAGTATCCACCGCCTGTTCCTCGCAAACCTCTCTCACCGTTTTGTCACCAAAGCCCAGATTGATACCGAAACTACCCAAGCTCTGAAGGATGTTGTAATTATCGCGAATAATGCTGATCATCTTGTCATCAGCTTCATACATCTTTTGATTTTTCATCGTTGTTGTATACTTTTTAGACCTAAATCATGTACGTTTAAGAGCGGACATTCATCATGTTTTTGTTTCCGCTGCAAAATTACAAAAAACATCTGAAACTTGCAATACCTAAAAATGGGGATGCGACAGTTTACCAACTTTTAAGTATTGCAAGATTTTTTTAAACCCCGTACCTTTGCACCCGAAATCGAGAAAGAGCGCGGTGATGATTGCCACTCCCGAGCGGCAGAGCTGCGTAATTCCTTATCAAGCTTCAGGGCTTTAAGGAGATACTAAGCCTCTAAAGTGTCGAGACCGCAAGCAGACATCCGCGCTCTTTTCTTTTATTTTAGGATAAAAAAAAGATAACATTTAAAAATGAACATTTTAAGAATTGGATTGATGTCCGCTGCGTTGGTTGCAGGGTTGGCAAGCGCCAACGCACAAGTAGTTGCAGCCGACAGTGTGATGCAACATGCCAACGGAAAGCGCCTCAGCATAGGCGGCTATGGCGAAGTGGCTTTCAGCCGTAACTTCTACAGCGACAGCGGCAACCGATACAGTTCAGCCTCGCTCCATAAGGACGACCCCAGCCATGGACGATTCGACATTCCTCATGCAGTCATCTATTTAGGCTACGACTTTGGCAAGGGCTGGACATTCGGCACTGAGATCGAGTTTGAGCACGGAGGCACAGGTTCTGCCATCGAATATGAGGCAGAGGAGGCTATCGAGTTTGAACAGGAGCAGGAGAAAGGCGGTGAGGTAGAGTTGGAACAGTTCTGGATTCAGAAATCATTTGGCAAGTTCCTCAACATCCGTGCCGGACACATCGTAGTGCCTGTAGGCCTGACCAATGCTTATCACGAACCCCTCAACTTCTTCACCGTATACCGTCCTGAGGGCGAGAACACCATTCTGCCTTGCACTTGGCATCAGACGGGAGTTTCAGTGTGGGGACGTCATGGCGACTTCCGCTACGAAGCCCAGTTCCTTGCTGGACTTGATGCCTATCAGTTTAGTTCGCTCAACTGGATCAAGCCTGGCACCACGAAGCCTTTCGAGTTTGAAACAGCCAACAAATATGGCTTTTCTGCCCGTGTCGACAACTACACCATCCCTGGGCTGCGCATCGGTTTGAGTGGCTATTTCGGACAATCTATGCACAACAGTGTGCCCCACGATATGGAGAAAGGCAACAACAAGAAGCTGAAGGGCAACATCTTCCTCGGAGCACTCGACTTCACCTACAAGGCCCACAACTGGATGGCACGTGGCAATGTAGACTATGGCTACGTGAGCGATGCCGCTGCCATCAGCAAGCTGGTAAAGCCTGGCGTGCAGTATGTGAAGCCTTACGAGACCAACCAGGCTTTCGGAAGCCATGCCATCGCCACCATGTTTGAGGTAGGCTACGATGTATTCTCACAGATAGAGAAGTTGCGTGCCGATAACCAGAAACTGTATGTCTTCGGTCACTACGAGTATTACGACTCTTATCTCAACAACACCACCAAGCAGTACACCAAGCGACAGATCTTCGCTGGCGGTATCAACTACTACCCCATCAAGCAAATCTGCGTGAAAGCAGAGTACAACCTGCGCAAGTTCAGAAGCCAGTACAACGACGAGCCTGCCCTCAACATCGGCGTCGCCTACCAGGGTTTCTTCCTGTAATCGCAGAATGAGGATTTCGATCTAAAAAACATACACAACTTTCGCAAATTGGGAAGTTAAAGAAGTTAGAGAAGTATACATTCATTAATAATAATAACATAAACAAATGAAAAAAATTCAGAAATTGGCCTTGTCATTCATGATGGGTGGCTTGGCACTCTGCTTTGCATCATGCGGCAGCGATGACGACACAACTTTCGATCTGCCTGACGTAGGTCAGGCTACAACTACCATCAACTCGTCTGATCTCGCGATGCAGAAAACCACCAAGGCTTACGTCGAGAATGTGGTTTACCCCACTTACCAGGCATTAGCAAAGAACTCACGCGAACTTTACACCGCCTGCACAACACTCTACAAGGCAGCAGAGGCTGGCACCATGACACAGAGCCAGATTGACGCAGCCTGCGAGGCTTTCAAGAACGCACGCCGTGAGTGGGAGCGCAGCGAGGCTTTCCTCTATGGCTCAGCTTCCGACAACAATATCGACCCACACATCGACTCATGGCCACTCGGCACGAGGAGTTGGTTTCTGTCTTGACCAATGCCAGCCTCATTGCCGGCTTCAAAAGCGATACTCCAGAGAAGTTCGTTTCCGACAAGAACGAGCAGTTCCAGTCTGTATTGGGCTTCCATGGTATGGAGTTCGTCCTCTTCCGTGAGGGTCAGAACCGCACAGTTGATGCTTTCAAGGCCAATGAGACAGAAGAAGGCATGACCTCAGTAAAGGGCATCGACGAATTGGCATTCCTCGCAGCTGTGGCTGGCGATGTGAAGAACATGACAGCCATGCTGGAGTTCACATGGATGGGCAACGCTGCCAGCAACGACACCAAGCAGGTGCTCCAGGACAACAGCTACGTGTTCTCAAGCATGCGCTATAATGGCTTCGCTGCCAAAGGCACCATGTGCTATGGTCAGCATCTGCTCACCCCTGCACAGACCACAGGCTATCAGTCTTGGCCAGGCACCATCAACCAGATCTTCGTTGGCGGTTGCTCCAACATCTGCAACGAGGTACAGGAGCAGAAACTCGGTCAGGCATGGCGTGTATTAAACAACCAGGGCGGAACAACCGAAGACGGTGAGAAAGAGTCAAGAGACTACATCGAGTCGCCATACAGCCATCGTTCTTTCGTAGACTACAAGGACAACCTCTACTCTATCAAGAACACACTCTATGGCACACGCGACGTCAACGCCACCTCTCCAGCAGCCAACTCTATCATGTCGCTTCTCACAAGCCTCAACTATCCTGACTTGAGCAAACTGCAGAATGCCCTGACCGCAGCCCTGAAGTCACTCGACGACGCAACAGCTGCACAGGGTTACTTCCTGGCAGACCCAGGTTCTGCAGCTGTAAAGAATGCCATCGACAAGATCAAGGATCTCGATGACGAACTGAACGCAGCCGGCACATGGATCGGACTCCAGAGTGCACAGTAATTCCAGAACTCACAGAAATCACAAGATTTTACTCAATAACATATACGTAGCCTTGAGTCATTGTGCGCAAGCTACGTTGTGCGCAAGATAAACTTTATCCAAAAAAGGAGCATTATGAAAAAGAAACATTATTTGGTATGGTCATTTGCTGCGGCATTGACCATGATGTCAATGAACAGCTGCTCCGATGAGAACAGCAACCCACAAGAGCCCGACAACCCTATGGAGTCGGATGCCAACTATGTAGGCAAGGCCCAGGATGGTTTTACCGCCGAGGAATGGTATCCTGGTGGCGAGCTGGGAACCACCGAGAATGTCAACTCCGGCTGCTATGAGGACGAAGCTCCTGCCGTCAACGAGCAGGGACTGCACGACAATTTCAAGACGGGCGAGATGTTCTTCGAGCGCCAGTACACCATCGACAATGGTGCCTTCAAGGGCGTAGGTCCTGCCTATCTGCGCAAGTCGTGCCTCGACTGCCACCCAAGCTACGGACACGGCATGCGACAGGACAGCTATGCCATCGCCTATGGCAACGGTAACGGCTACCTGATGGCCATCTACACACCCGACGCACCAGGAAGCAACGACGGAAACTATATCGGCGAGGTGACAGGTATGCCCCAGACAGGCGCTGTCGACCCCTTCAAGGCTCCTATTGAGGCCGATAAGATCAAGATTCAGTGGGAGCACGTAAGCGCTATGGAGAGTGGACTGGCCATGAAGTTCCCTGCAGATGGCGAGACCTTCGACCTCATCTATCCTGAGGTGACCATTCCTTCAGAAGCCTTCCATACCACCCCTGTTCCATCCAACATCGCCGTGCGCTTAGAGTCTACCATCGGTGTGATTGGCACAGGTCTGCTTGACGCTATTCCACAGGAGGAAATCGAGAAGCAGTATGCCTCTGAGGCAGCTTACTTCAAGAGTGCCGGTATGGACATATCAGAGCATCTCAACCCTAAGTTCTGGGATGCTGCTGGCGAAAAGATGGCAGTCGGTGCCTACTACTCTACCTGGGGCACTGACGGCCAGTTTGCCGATGGCGGCGAAGGCAAAACGGGCGTATACAAGGCCATCAGGCGATTCACCTATGCCCTGACACGTGCCTCTCTGCAGGACGGTCCTGGCGCCAATGCCATCTGGAACATCACCAATGTGAGCCGTCCAGACCGCCCCAAGCTCTACTCTACAAAAGCATGGGCAAAGGCGATGTCGGAAGACCCAGAGGTGATTGCCAAAATCAAGGCAAACCCACAGTCACCCTATTATGCCGACGGTACTGATGCGGGCATCAAAGAGGCAGTCTACAACCTGCTGTTGCCTTCCACCAACCAGTTCGACAACCAATGGCACAAGTTCCAGCCCGAGATGACAGCCAACAACTTCTACGACTTCATGGTATGGCACAGAGGTCTGGCCATTCCGCGTGCACGCAACCTGAACGACAAGGACGTACAGCGCGGCAAGAAGCTCTTCATGGAGTGGGGCTGCGCCAGCTGCCACCGCCCATCATGGAAGACAGGCGATGACAACTACTGGACTCCTAACATGATAGCCGGCAAACCATTGCCACGCTATAAGAACCAGACCATCTATCCATACTCTGATATGCTGCAACACAAGTTGTACATGAAGAACGACATCCATGGTTCATGGTGCCGCACCACTCCTTTGTGGGGACGCGGACTGTCACGTATGTGTACCGGAGCTGAAGACCGTCTGCACGACTGCCGTGCTCGCAATGAAGTAGAGGCCATCATGTGGCACTGCTATAGCAAGAATAGTCACGCCTATCAGTCTGCCCTCAACTTCTACAAGGCATCGAAGACTGACCGTGATGCAGTGGTTAAGTTCCTGCAGTCTATCTAATATTCTGCAAGCTACATTTCATAAAACAATTTCTTGAAAAACTATTCCGCAAGAAATATATGAATCAACAAGATAAAGGACAAAGTGAATCGCAAAGATTCGCTCTGCCCCTTTATCATATTGAACAACCCTTCTAATAAGGATAAAAAATCAACAAATAAAAATAGAAACATTTATGAATCAATTTTTGAAGACAAGTGTGTTTTTGATGAGTTCCGCCTTACTATTAGGCTCATGCTCCGATGAGAACAGCAACCCACAAGAGCCCGACAACCCTATGGAGTCGGATGCCAACTATGTAGCAAGGCACAGGATGGTTTTACCGCCGAGGAGTGGTATCCAGGTGGTAAACTGGGAACTACAGATAACGTATCCTCCAACTGTTATGAGGATGAAACCCCAGCAGTTACCGATCAAGGTTTTACAGCACGTTTCAACCTAGGCGATTTGATGGCAAGTACGCCATACACACTGAGCAATGACCCTTACAAAGGATGGGGGCCTTGCGCCTCTCGCCGTGCATGCGAGTACTGTCACGCAGGTGGTTATGCTCATGGTCACAGCCGCAGCGACTTCAAGCCAGTGATGGGCAATGGCTACATCGTATCTGTCTATTACCCAGACGCACCAGGCAGTAACAATGGTGAACCAATCGACCAGCTCACCACATTTACCATGACGATGGCAGAATCCCCATTCTTGCCACCATTGAATCCAGACAAGGTTACCATCACTTGGAAAGACGTAACCTCTATGCCAAGTGGACTTGCCATGAGATTCCCAGATGGAGAAACTTTCTCATTGCATTATCCAGAGGTATCCATTCCACAGGATGCCTTCAATGTAGATCCTCAACCTACCAATTATGCCGTTCGCCTCATCGCATCTTGCAACTTCCAAGGTTTGGGTTTGATCGATGCCCTCTCCAATGAGGACATTGAGGCTCAATACAAGGCTGAGAGTGAGCACGCAGAGTTGAACCCAGAGTTTTGGGACAACAATGCCAAGAAGTTGAAGGACAATGCCTATGCAGAGGATGCTTTTGGAAAGAAATTCGTGAAGCGTTTCAACTATGACCTCTTGGAGGGATGCCTCCAGAACGACGTAGCTCTTTGGGATGAGTTGAACATCTTACGCTCTGACATCAAGCATATTTGTTCTACACCTGCCTGGGCTAAAGCCATGTCAGAGAATAAAGACGTCATCGACAAGGTGATGGCTGAAGGTAAGAATCCTTCCTCACGCTTGCATCCATATTATTATGACGGTACAAGAGAAGGTATCAAGGAGGCATTGGCTTACTTGCTCTCACCAGATGACAATGTCAATCTCTACGACAACAAGTACTACAAATTCAAGCCTGAGATGACAGACGATCAATATCACTCTTTCATCGTTTGGCATAGAGGTATCGCCGTACCACGTGCTCGCAACTTGAACAATCCTAGTGTACAGCGTGGTAAGGAACTATTCATGAGCATGGGTTGCACCAATTGTCACAAGCAGTCTTGGACCACTGGTCCAGACAACTATGGTCGCTCAAAGATTATCGAAGGCAAGGACCTTCCACATTACCCTGGACAGAAGATTTATCCATATTCAGACTTTATCCAGCACAAGTTGGATATGATCAACGACATTCATGGTTCATGGTGCCGTACCACTCCACTTTGGGGACGCGGTCTCTCACAGATTAACAGTGGTGCCGAGGATCGCTTGCACGATGCTCGTGCTCGCAACGAGGTAGAGGCTATCATGTGGCATTGCTACAGCAAGAACAGCCAGGCATACAACACTGCAGTGAAATTCTACAACTTGCCAAAGGCAGACCGTGATGCCGTAGTGATGTTCTTACGTTCCATCTAATATTTGTAAGTTCATTGCTATATTAGATTACAAAACATTACCAATAAAGAAGTTGCCAAGTTTCATCATGGACTTGGCAGCTTTTTTACATCATATCGTGTAAATACTTGTCTAAAAAGCATTGTCTTCTCAAAAGGAAATCGTAATTTTGCAGCAGAAATACAAAAATCAACAAAATAGGAGGTATTATTATGGCAAGACCAATCAGAGAATGGCTTTCTTCCTATAACAAACATACGCGATTAATGTTTTTCGACATGAACGAATTGTATTAACAAAATGGTCAAAAAGATTATTTTCACCCTTTACATTCTTGTTCTCCTTAGCATGCTGTCGCCACCATCGTGGAGAAGAGCCAGGGTACAGACTATGTCCATGCCCACTACTATGGCGCATGGTGGTTTATATTGATGTGGGCAGTAATGGCAGCCCTCGGTGTATTCTATATCATCAAGCGAAAGGTGAAGCGTGCCTCTACGCTTGCACTCCACCTCTCCTTTGTCATTATCCTCGCAGGCGCACTGCTCACGCATATCTCCGCCAAAAGAGGAATGATTCATCTACGTATTGGGCAACCGACCGATACCTATATGGCAGCTTCCGATTCGCAAGATGGCATGGGGATGCAAGAGGAGAAACTACCTTTCTCGCTCTGCCTGCAAAACTTCGAGACGAAGATGCACGATGGTACACAAGCGGTCGCTGACTACTCTTCCAAGTTTACTGTGACCGACGGCAACGATAAGAGCGAAGGACAGGTGTCGATGAATAATATCTACTCTCATCGCTCCTACCGCTTCTACCAGTCTTCCTATGATGAGGACGGCAAGGGAAGCGTACTCGCCATCAACGCCGACCCATACGGCATCCCTGTCACCTATACAGGCTATGCCCTCCTCTTCATCTCACTGATTTGGATGCTCATCGACCCTAAGGCAAGCTATCGCAAACTATTGGCAAGTCAGCTGCTGAAGAAGGGGGCTTTGATGATTGCCTTGCTCTTCGGAATGGGAGGAATGGGATTCAACCATACTTCCTACAACCAAATGATGGCAGCAGGTTGTGGTAGTTCTGCCATGGAAGAAATCTCAGAAGGCTCTACGCTGGAGAATCTACAAAGCGTAGTCTTGCCAAAGGCTACCGCAGAGAAGTTTGGCGAGTTGAATATCCTCTATAACGACCGCATCTGTCCTGTTCAAACCTACGCACTCGACTTCTGCAAGAAGATATATGGTGATAGAAGCTACAAGGGACTGACAGCCGAACAAGTTTTGACCGGTTGGATATTCTACGGAGACGAATGGGCAAGCGAACCCTTCATCAAGGTGAAGAGTGGAGAGTTGAAGACAGCGATGAACTTGCCGGATTATTGCTCCATCAACCAGTTCTTCAACAAGGAGATGGGCGGTTACATCATCGGACAATATGTGCAGGAATATTACAATGGGGCACAAGACAAGTTCCATCAGCAAGCTGCCGACATCGATGGAAAGATACAACTCATAATGGACTTGCGCCGTGGCGTATCGCTCAAGGTATTGCCTTATACCTTCCCTAAGAATGTACGTGCCACCAAGGAGAATCCATTCATCAAGGCTGGTACCACCACTTGGTTCTCGCCTTCCGACCGATTACCTAAGGCAGTGGAACATCAGCATGCGCTCTATATCACCAATGTCTTCTCGTTGCTCTATGGTGACGTAAAGGCTGGAAACACGGAGCGAGTAAACATCTTCTTCGACAAGATGAAGAAATACCAAGAAGTGAGCGGTGGCAACTCCTTGCCTTCGAAGACCCAATATAAGGCAGAGCGCATCAACAATGCCTTTCCATTCGCTACCATCCTCTTCATGGTGAACCTGACGCTGGGCTTCATCGCCCTCTTCTATACCATCTATCGCATGACCAAGAAGCGAAGTTTCAAGGCTTTGGACATCGCCCTTCCTATCCTATTGGGCATCTCCTTCCTTGCCTTGACCTTTGGACTTGCGCTAAGATGGATCATCAGTGGCAACATACCTTTGTCGAATGGATATGAGAGCATGTTGAGCGTAGCTTGGCTTGTGATGCTGATTGCCCTTTTGATGCAGTTCAGAATCCGCATCGTGATGGTATTTGGATTCTTATTGTCAGGCTTCTTCTTGCTCGTAAGCCACATCAACCAGATGGACCCTGCCATCGGGCAGATGATGCCAGTATTGAATAGTCCGCTGCTCAGCATCCACGTAAGTATTATCATGATGAGCTATGCCTTGTTGTCACTCACTTTCATCTGTGGCATCATGGGTATCTGTATGCGCAGCCACGGCGAGGAACTGCAAGCATTGAGCCGTGTCTTCCTCTATCCAGCCTTGACCTGTATGGGGTTTGGTATCTTCATCGGCGCTATATGGCTAATGTGAGCTGGGGCAACTACTGGAGCTGGGATTCCAAGGAAACCTGGGCGCTCATCACCTTTATGATTTACGCCGTAGTGGCTCATACACAGAGCCTGCCCCTGTTCCGCAAGCCCCTCGCCTACCACGTCTACATGACCCTTGCCTTCCTGAGCATCGTCATGACATATTTCGGAGTAAACTACTTCCTCACGGGCATGCACTCGTATGCATAAGAGGAAGTTTTTCACCATATCACCACATAATCGTATGCCTAAAATGCGATAATGACTAATGACTAATGACTAAACTTAATCTGTCAAATCTTCAGAGAGACAAATATGCTTTCCATTAGTTCACTAATAGAGTTATGTGGAGAGATGAATCTATATTCACCTATGGTAGCTGTTTGCTGCATAAACCTTGATGTAAGTCTTATCTCTGTTCTTTTACAAGTGCTCCAAGAGCCCTGTAGAAGGCATCTATTATGACCAAGAGAGGTCATAATAGATGAGCAGCTTTGGTCATCTATTAAGACCCACATGATGACACTATCGAGGGAAAGACGTAAGTCACATTAGTCATTTTAGTTTTTCCGAATTATAGTCATTAGTCATTTTCGAATTTTGACTTCGCTCATGTCGTAAGAAAAAAAGGGAGCCGTCTCATCAGACAGCTCCCTCGATATAAATCAAGTGTTATTATACTTTCGATTACTTGGCGTATGCTACGCTGCGGGTCTCGCGGATGACGGTGATCTTCACCTGACCAGGATAGGTCATTTCGTTCTGAATCTTGGTGGCAATCTCGTCAGAGAGCTTGGTGCTCTCCTCGTCGTTCATCTTGTCAGCTCCCACGATGACGCGAAGCTCACGACCTGCCTGGATGGCATAGGTCTTGGTAACACCAGGATAACTCATGCTATTGCCTCAAGGTCGTTGAGACGCTTGATGTATGCCTCAACAATCTCGCGACGGGCACCAGGACGAGCACCAGAGATAGCATCGCAAACCTGAACGATTGGAGCAAGAAGAGTGTTCATCTCCATCTCGTCGTGGTGTGCACCGATGGCATTGCAGATGTCTGGCTTCTCCTTGAACTTCTCGGCAATCTTGGCACCATAGAGTGCGTGAGGCAACTCACTCTCCTCGTCTGGCACCTTACCGATATCGTGGAGCAGACCGGCACGCTTTGCCTTCTTGGGGTTCAAGCCCAACTCAGATGCCATGACAGCACAGAGGTTGGCTGTCTCGCGTGCGTGCTGCAAGAGGTTCTGACCATATGATGAACGGTACTTCATCTTACCAATGATACGAATCAGCTCAGGATGCAAGCCGTGTATACCGAGGTCGATAGCGGTGCGCTTACCGGTTTCGATAATTTCATTCTCGAGCTGCTTCTTCACCTTGGCTACAACTTCCTCAATACGGGCTGGATGAATACGTCCGTCGGCTACCAACTGGTGGAGGGCCAGACGACATACCTCGCGGCGCACGGGGTCGAAGGCAGAGATGACGATGGCCTCAGGAGTGTCGTCTACAACAATCTCAACACCAGTGGCTGCTTCCAAGGCACGAATGTTGCGACCCTCACGACCGATGATGCGGCCCTTCACCTCGTCGTTGTCTATATGGAAGACACTGACAGAATTCTCTATAGCCGTTTCTGTGGCCACGCGCTGGATGGTCTGGATAACGATCTTCTTGGCCTGCTGGTTGGCATTGAGCTTGGCATCGTCCATGATTTCGTTGACGTAGCTTGCAGCATCGAGTCTTGCCTGATCTTTCAGGCTCTCGATGAGGCGCTGCTTAGCTTCCTCAGCGCTCAGACCAGAGAGTTCCTCAAGCTTCTCCTGCTCCTGACGCTGCATCTTCTCCAACTCCTGCTGCTTCAGGGCGAGGAGCTTCTTCTCGTTCTCCACGCGCTGGTTGTTCTGCTCTACCTCCTGCTTGCGGCGGCCGAGCTCTTCCTGGCGCTGGTTGAGCGAAATCTCACGCTGCTTGAGCTTGTTCTCGCTCTGCTGAATGCGTGAGTTGCGCTGCTGCACCTCTTTCTCCAGCTCTGCTTTCTTGTTGAGGAACTTCTCCTTTACTTCGAGCAGTTTCTTTTCCTTCACTACTTCCGCCTCCTTGTTGGCGGCGGCGATCATTTCGTTATATTTCCCTTTAATGACATAACGGAAAATAAAAAACCCTACGGCTCCTCCCAATACGAGGGCTACAAGGGTTGCTATGATTGTTACTACCATTATTTTATTATATATAAATGATTTATTAATATTCTCGCCTGTGCAACAGCTACTGCCCGGCATCCTTAAGACAACGGGGCAAACAAACGGACGGAGAAAAAACACTCTTACTACTTCAGGGTGTCCTCAATCTCGGCAGTAAGGCGGGTGAGAATATCGTGATAAGGTGCAGTATCGTTACGACCCGACTCCTTCTCATATCTCAAGGCGATATCGAGGAGCGACATATAAAGAATCTCCTTGTCGCTCTTGCGTCCCTTGAAAATCTTGGAATACGAGTTGACAATATCGTTAATCAGTTTGCCTGACTTACGATAGTACTCCTCGTCCTCTCGCGGTATCTTGACCGAGAGGTCGGTGTCATAGATATGTAATCTTATGAGTAATTTCTCTTGTTCCTGATCTGCCATCGCTCCGACTTATTGATTGCTCAGTAGCGTTATACACTTGTTGACATCACGGATGAGCTTGGCGACGCGCTTCTGCGTAGCTTCCATGTCGGCATCCGAAATTGTCATCATCTTAGCCATTTTCAGGCTGTTGTAATCGTGCTCTGCCTGTGACAACTTCTCCTGCAGCGCCTTGATTTGGGCGTCGCGCTCATCCACCATCTCGTAGAGCTCGGCATTCTCCTGCTTGAGCTTTCCAAACTCAAGAATCAACTGCCTAACACGTGTGGCAAACGTATTGATTGTCTTTTCATCAGCACTCATTACTCTCTATTTTGGGTACAAATATAGCGGAAATATTTCAAAATTGCAAATATTCCGTCAACTATTTGTGAATTTGATACAAATTAAGTGAAATTACTTGCCCAACTTTCCCTTTGCCTTCTCGATTTCCTCATCGGATGGACGTGGCTCTTTCTTGGCAAGTATCAACACCTGGAAGGCGAAATCGGTGACCCACTGCTGGCTGAAGCACAGCTGCTTGTCGAGCTGACGAAGCTGCATGACGGTCTTCACCACACTGGCGTCGTTGAAGTCATTCTTGTTGAAGATATCGTCGACGGTTTTCTGAGTCATGGTGTAGAGCGCCTTCTTCATGAAACCTGGCAGACGGAGTTTAAACTTCATCAGGTTGCCCAGAAGCATCATGAGGTCCTGGGTGAAGGTCTGGAACTGGATGAGATACACATTGACATCCTGCAACTTGTGACACTTCTTGCGAATGCTCTGGTCAATCTCCTTGAAGAAATTGTCATCGGTATCATAGACACTCTTCATCATCTTCTTGACATGCGCCTTCTCGCCCAGGCCCAACTTGTTGTTCTGGGTAGGAACGCGGAATGTAGTCTTGAAGGCACGAAGGTCGGGCAACATTGCCAAATTGGTAATGCCCAACTGTGAAGCAAGGGCTGCCTGGAAATACACTCTGACAAGCGTCATGTAGTCTTCCATGCCGCCTACTTTTTTATCCTCGGTCTTGCGCCCGAATAGTTTTGAAAATACTCCCATTATTCGTTATTTATGATTCATACAAATTAAAATTACTTGCAAAAGTACAATAAAATTACAATATATCAAAATTGACGGGGTGTTTTTTGACGTAAATCATTTTTTTACTACATTTCTGGTCTTTTTTTATACCTTATTAAATAAAAATAATTATCTTTGCAGAACATCTCAGCAAAACATTCAAGCAAACTTGATGTTGTGCATTCGATTTGCTGTATCTTTGCAGAAAATACGCTGCATCTCAGCAAAACATTCAAGCAAGCTTGATGTTATGCATTCGATTTGCAGTATCTTTGCAGAAAATACGCTGCATCTCAGCAAAACATTCAAGCAAGCTTGATGTTGTGCATTCGATTTGCTGTATCTTTGCAAAGCAGAAACGGGAACAGACTATCCCTCAAGTAAGAGGTGAGAATAACTTAATCATGAAGAAATGGAAAGAAACAAAGGTAATATACTGGTCAAAAGAACTGTCATTGTAGTAGACTTTGCCATCCTCAACCTGGTGTTGCTGGCATATATTCTGCTCACACCAGACATTTCGCCAGCAGCATTCGACCTGTCAACGAAAATGACTTTTTTCGCAGCCAATGCATCGATGTTCAATCGCCGAGAGCATGTACTCCACCATTATCCACATCAGAAGGGTGAGTTTCATGCAGGTGTGCAAGCGCACCTTCTGCTTGAGCGGACTGGCTTCCATCCTGTTCTTTCTTTCCATCAGACTCCTGATCAACTATGGCGGACTGTTCTATTTCAGTTTGCTGTTTTTGGGCTCGTTCTACGTCATCCTTGTCTTTTCAAGGGCACTGGAACTGGAGGTCTTGAAATATTTCCGCACCAAAGGCTACAACAGCCGCACTGCCATCTTCGTGGGCAACGACCCTGCTGTGCTCGACATGTACAACACTCTGGTGGAAGACCCTTCGGCAGGTTATCGGGTGAACGGATACTTTGCTGATGCCGACATTGTCGGAGCGCCCAAGGAGTTTGTACGGTTGGGAAACTTGACAGAACTGAACAAGATCGTGGACAGCTCGATCAACAACACGATTCACGGAGCACCTACCAATATGCACGAGATGTTCTGCTGTCTGTCGCACGACCAGTCGAAGGAGGTAATCAGGCTGATGCAGTACTGCGACAAGAACGTGATTCACTTCTACTATCTGCCACGCCAATTTGAGGGCTACAAGCTGCACCTCGATGCGCTGCAGTTTATGGGAAAAAGTCTGTACACCAACCATATCGAGCCGCTGTCGAACACCACCAACCGTGTCATCAAGCGCTCGTTCGACCTGGTGGTGAGCGGCATCGCCTGCCTGTGCATGCTGCCATTCATCCCCATCATCGCGCTCATCATCAAGTTACAGAGCCCCGGCCCCATTTTCTTCCGTCAGGACAGAACGGGCATCAACGGCAAGACCTTCAAGTGCATTAAATTCCGCTCGATGCACATTAACAAGGATGCCGACCTGGCACAGGCTACGGAGCACGACCCACGCAAGTTTGCCTTTGGCAACTTTATGAGGAAGACCAACATCGACGAGTTTCCGCAGTTCCTCAATGTGCTGCGAGGCGACATGAGTATCGTGGGTCCACGACCACACATGCTGCACCACACCGAGATATACGGCACCATCATCAACAAGTACATGGTGCGCCACTTCGCCAAACCAGGCATCACAGGATGGGCACAGGTGACAGGCTATCGTGGCGAGACCAAGGAACTTTGGCAGATGGAGGAACGCGTGCGACGCGACATCTGGTACTTGGAGAACTGGTCGTTCTGGCTCGACATACGCATCATCTTCCTCACAGCCAAGAGCATCATCATGCCCGACAAGAAGGCGTATTGACAGAAGTTTCAAAACTTGAAAAATTGACACAATAAGAAACAACATAAACTAAAGAATATGAAAGGTATCGTTTTAGCAGGTGGTTCGGGCACACGCCTCTACCCCATCACGAAAGGCATCAGCAAGCAGTTGATACCTATCTTCGACAAACCCATGATCTATTATCCCATTTCGGTACTCATGCTGGCTGGCATCAGGGAAATACTCATCATATCTACTCCCTACGACTTGCCGGGATTCAGGCGCCTCTTGGGTGACGGAAGCGAGTTGGGGGTGAAGTTCGAATATGCCGAGCAACCATCACCCGACGGACTGGCACAGGCTTTCATCATCGGCGAGAAGTTTATCGGCGATGACAATGTGTGCCTGGTATTAGGCGACAACATCTTCTATGGCGCAGGTTTCTCAGCCTGCTGAAAGAGAGTGTGAAGGCTACCGAAGAAGGAAAGGCGAGCGTCTTCGGATACTATGTGAACGATCCAGAGAGATACGGCGTGGCAGAATTTGACAAGGACGGCAACTGCCTCAGCATCGAGGAAAAGCCTGAGCATCCGAAGAGCAACTATGCAGTGGTGGGACTCTACTTCTACCCCAACGACGTGGTAGAGGTGGCTAAGAACATCAAGCCAAGCGCACGTGGTGAGTTGGAGATAACCTCCGTCAATCAGCATTATTTGGGCAAGAACGTGCTGAAGGTACGCACCCTGCAGAGAGGTTTTGCATGGCTCGACACCGGAACACACGACAGTCTGTCGGAAGCCAGCACCTTCATCGAGGTGATTGAGAAACGACAGGGACTTAAAGTGGCTTGTCTGGAGGAAATAGCCTTCAAACAGGGATGGATCAACGCCAAGCAGCTGGAAGAACTCGCCAAACCAATGATGAAGAACAACTACGGCAAGTATTTGCTCGAACTGGCCAAGAGATAAAATGCCTATACCTATATATAAATATGTATACCTATTATATATTATAAAGAAAAGATCAACATAATGGAAGAAACAAAGTATCTGAAACAGGAATACCTACAAGATGAGGAGGAGAAGTCTTCTTTCGACATCAAGCAGATTTACACCATTCTGGTGCTCAACTGGAAATGGTTTGTATTGTCCATCATCATCTGTTTAGGAGTTGCCTACATTTATCTGCGATACACCACGCCTATCTATCAGGCACAGGCAAAGTTACTCATCAAGGACGAGACACAATCAAGAAACAGAGGCAACAGTATCATGAACACCTCCAACCTGGGCATTATTTCCAACTCGACTGGTATCGACAACGAGATGGAAATCCTAAGCTCATGCAACCTGGCGCAGCAGGCTGTCACCGATCTGAAGCTCTACGTCACCTATCGCCATCCGGGCCACATCAAGGACGCCACCTTGTACCGAAACCAGGAAATCAACGTCGACATGGACTTGGTTCACCTGAAGAAGTTGTGTGCGCCTATACAGTTGAACATTACCCGCGAAGGCAACAACTATCATGTGACAGGAACCTACTATATGCCTGCCGGTGAGAACACGCAGGAGGTGACAAGCAAGAACATCAACAGGACTTTCAACCGTCTGCCAGCCATGATTGGCACACGTGTGGGCATCATCACGCTGACTCAGAACGAATATCGCACACTTGCCGATGGGCAAGTACTCGAGGTGACACTGAGTTCGCCAGTATGGGCAGCAGGCAAGTATGCCGGCAGTCTGACCGTAAGCCAGACTTCGAAGACTACGACTATCGCACAGCTTGTGTTGAGCGATGAGTTCCCACAGCGTGCCATCGACTATCTGAAGCAATTAGCTATCGTCTACAACCGACAGGCCAACGAAGACAAGAACCTCATTGCCGTACGCACAGAGCAGTTCATCAACAACCGTCTGGAGAAAATCAACGCCGAACTGGGCAACACAGAAGGTGAGTTGGAAAACTTCAAGAAGCGCAACCAGATGGTGGAACTGAAAATAAACGCCACACAAGCAGTATCGAATGCCGATGAGTTCAGCAAGCGCCTGACAGAAGCCAACACACAGCTGGCATTGCTCGACGAACTGAACAAATACATGAATGAACCCAACAACAATCATCAGCCCATCCCATCCAACGTGGGTCTGAGCGACGAGAGTGCCACTGCACTCATCAACGAATACAACAGAATAGCCCTGCAACGCAACCAACTGCTGCACAGCGCCAACGAAACTTCGCCTACTGTGACACCGCTCACAGCACAGCTCGACGACCTCAGCTCGTCAATCCGCCGTGCCATGAAACAGGCACGCACCAACATGGAGATTCAACGCAACAGCATCGCATCGCAGGCCAACAAATATCAGGGACAGATAGGTGAGACACCTGAACAGGAGCGAATGCTGACACAGATAGGCAGACAACAAGAAGTGAAGTCTGGACTTTACCTGATGTTGCTGCAGAAGCGTGAGGAGAACTCCATCTCGCTTGCCGCCACAGCCGACAAAGGTAAGCTCATTGATGAGCCTGTATTCAGCGGAAAGATAAGCCCCAAGAGCTCTATCATCATGCTCATCGCCTTCGTATTGGGCATCGCCATTCCTGCCGCCATCCTCTTCCTGATACAGCTCTTCCGCTACAAGATTGAGGGTCACGACGATGTGGAGAAACTCACCACACTGCCTATTCTCGCTGATGTGGCAGTGGCAAGCGACAGCGCAAAGAGCAAGGCCGACATCGTGGTGCACGAAAACAAGAACAACCTGATGGAGGAAATATTCCGTGGACTGAGAACCAACCTTCAGTTTATGCTGAAAGAGGACGAAAAAGTCATCATGTTCACCTCTACCCAATCAGGCGAAGGAAAAACATTCACAGCATCGAATGTGGCCATCAGCTTCGCCCTGTTGGGCAAGAAAGCCATCATTCTTGGTCTCGACATCCGTAAGCCAAGACTGGCAGAACTCTTCGAAATCGACGACCATCATCATGGTATCACACCGCTGCTCACCAAAGACCACAACACATGGCAGGACATCGAGGCACAGATTATCAATTCGGGTGTCAACAAGAACCTCGACATACTGATGGCAGGACCTATTCCTCCAAACCCTGCTGAGTTGATTGCACGTCACAGTCTCGATGACATCATGGCGCAGCTAAGAGAACACTACGACTATATTTTGATTGACACAGCTCCAGTAGGTCTGGTTTCCGACACACTGCAGATTAGCCGCATCGCCGATGCTACGGTTTACCTGTGCCGTGCAGACTATACTCCAAAATCAAGTTTCGATCTCATCAATGCGCTGAACCACGACAAGAAGATGCCTAAGATGTCGATTGTGCTAAACGGTGTCGATCTGTCGAAGAAAAAGTATGGCTACTATTACGGCTACGGAAAGTACGGCAAATACGGCAAATATGGCAAATACGGCTCTTACAAGGGTTACGGCAGCTCTGTATACGGAAGCTATGGCAACTATAACAACAGCCACTACGCCGACCAGAACGACAATAGCGTAAAACGTTAAAACGAAAACGACTTATGGCAACAATAGCAGTAGACTTCGACGGCACAATAGTAACTCACGAATATCCCAAGATAGGACGCGAGATTCCATTCGCCATCGAGACGTTGAAAATGCTGATAAGAGACCAGCACCGCCTCATCCTGTGGTCAGTTCGTGAAGGCGAACTGCTGCAGGAGGCTGTGGACTGGTGCAAGGAAAGAGGAGTTGAATTCTGGGCTGTCAATAAGGATTATCCAGAAGAAAGCTACGAAAACAACAATCATTTCTCACGTAAGCTCAAAGCTGATTACTTCATTGATGACCGTAACATTGGCGGTCTACCCGACTGGGGACAGATTTATCAGATAATCAGCCAGGGAAAAAGCTACAGAGCGCTCATCAGAGAAAGCATGGGCGCACAACAAGAGCATCACAAGAAAAAGCACTGGTGGAGTCTGTAATGCTTTTCTAAAGAAAAAAGCATTTAATTGAAGGATTTTCGCTGAAAGGATATCAAAGGCTGCGACACAAGGATAAAAATCCTCGTTGTCGCAGTTTTTTTATAGTGCAAAAAAATGAGAAAAAGCTTACAAAGCTATTTCCAACTTTCCAAACAACCGTAAGATATAATCGTTTCTCTACTTATAGTTTCTATCAGTATAATGCAATAGGCTTCAACTGCTTACGAAGCCGCTTTCATTGCTCTACGCAATAGGCTTCATTGACTATCGAAGCCGCTTTCATATTTCGAGGCATTTCTATTCTTTCCAGATATCCCATCATGCATTGTATATTCTGCAATCTACTACTTTAGCAGAACTTATAAGAATAAGAATAAGAAAAAGAAAAAATGAGGGTGTGTCATAACACCAGTTAATGACACACCCTCAAAAAAATATTGATACGTTTTGTTCTGAATAATCAGAAAACAGGTATTTCTAAAGAATTAGAAGAACAAGTAGCGGTTGTCAACTACATGAGCCTTCATATAAAGCTCGTTCATGAAGTTTCCTGCATACTGCATTGCCTTCTGACGGCACTTCTGCTCCATAGCCTTCTCGTCGAACTTAACAGAACGATTGGTCTTGTTAGTAACCTGGAAGAGGTAAACACCGGCATTACCCTTAACTGCATGAGCAGAGAAAGCACCCTTCTTGGTGGCAGAAACTGCACCAGAGAGAGCTGGCTCGCTGGCTCCAGTAGCTGCGATAAACACAGGAGCTGCGAAAGTAATCTGGTTGACAGAAGAAACCTTGCCACCCTTAGCCTTGGCAGCTGCGATGCTCTTCACACCATTCAACTTCTCCTCGATCATCTGAGCCTTCTTGTCCTTGATGACCTCAGCCTTCACCATCTCCTTCACCTGAGCGTCGTCCAATCCGCGGTAACCGATACGATGAATCTTATCGAGAACAATAACCAACAAGTGGTTGTTGTCGCCACACTCATAGAGAGGAGAAACAGCACCTTCCTTGCTGTCAAAGATCCACTTCAAAGCTTCACGTGTAGCGTGGATGTTGGCTACATAGTGAGCATTGGTTGTAATGTCCTTCAAGTCCTGAACCTTATAACCGTTCTTCTCTGCGTTCTTGAGCAAGTCCTCAGACTTCTCGTTGGCGCTTACGAAGCTTGAGAACTTGTTGTAAGCAGCACGATAAGTATCCTGTGAGAAATCGATAGGCTTCTTGATCACAGCAGCCATGTACTTCTCTACCATACCCTTCTTGTCGAGAACCTGGAGAACAACATAACCCTGCCCCAACTGAATCGTGTTCAAAGCATTGACAGATGCAGTATTCAGAGTATTGATGAAAGTCTTGTTGTCCTTGTCCATGCTCTGAGCAAACTCATACTGCTTGGTAGTCATCCAAGCCTTCTCGCCTGTCTGACCGTACTTCTTGGCAACAGCCTCGAAGTCAGCACCACCAGCAATAGCTCCCTGGATAGAGTCAGCCTTCACCTTAGCCTCGGCTACAGTATTGGCAGCCACCTGGATGGCACGATACTGGATTGAATCAGGCAACTGCTGCTTGCTGACGAGCTTGACGATATTCAAAGTATTGTCACCAGCATTAACCTTCACTGCAGAAGTAGCACCCACTGCGAGAGAATCGAGTTCAGAGGCGATATCTGATGGGAAAGCAGTCTTGCTGACAGGCAAACCAAGGTAAGCCACAGTAGAAGCAGACTTGCGTACAACCTCAGCAGGATCGGCAGCCTCTGCCAACTGCTTGTGGAAAGAAGCGAACTCCTTGTTGAGAGCTACGCGGTCAGTCTGAGAAGCACTTACCTCTACATCAACGAACTTGATGTCGCGGCTCTCTACAGGCTGCTTGAAACGAGCCTTCAGTTCATCATACTTAGCCTTCAGATCGCTTTCCTCAACCTTCACCTTGTTGTCCTGAAAATCAGAGTAAGGGAAAGCAGCCAACTGAATCTGGCTCTCCTCGTTCTCCTCCTTGAAAGCCATCTTAGCCTCTACAGGGTTAGAGAGGAAGCAGTGAGCCAAGAGGGACTGATACTTCTGAGCCAAAGTCTGCTGACGAAGCGTCTTCTCAATGAACGACCAATATTTGAAGATTTTGTCATACTGCTCCATCATCTGTGCATTGGCAGAAGGATTAGCCTTCTGAGCCTTGTAATCAGCCAAGAACTTCTGGAGAGAAGCAGCATCGAAGCGGCCAGTCTGCTGATTGACGAATGGAGTCTGCTGAAGCATAGGTTAGTACCTGTCTTCAAAATATCCTGGAGCTCAGCATCTGTTACGGTAAGCCCCAACTTGCTGGCTTCCTTAGCCACGATCTGGTTCTGAACGTATGTGTTCCAAACCATATCCTTGATTTGATTCATCTGAGCCTCAGGTAGATTTTCCTGTCCCTGCTGCATTTTGATGACTTCGGTGTACTCATCGAGCAACTTCTGAAATTCCTGTACGCTGATTTTCTCACCTAACACTTCACCGATTTGCTGGCGCTCGTTGTTCTTTGCAGAATCGCACGAACGGAAGCCTTCCTCGGCAATGAATGCAAAGAGGCCTGATAATAAATATATATTAATTTTTTAAAGAAAGGATAATAGAACGTATGTCCCTAAAAAAAATGAAAGATATATGTATGGTCTTATCTATATGTATGAACATTGGTATGCCAGCTTGTTTGGCAGCTGATTTATCTATTGATGAAGCTGTAGAGATGGCATTAGCTAAAAATAATGATGTAAAGATTGCCAATGAAGAAAAAATGGCAGCACAAGCAAATTATGAAGCTACAAAAGGAGCAAATGGTGTAAGTATTTCTTTAGGAAGTAGTCTATCAGCTAGAGATAGTGCAGATACAACTTTTGAGCGAGGCAATAGTAATAGTATTTCAGCAACATTGCCTCTTTACACAGGAAATAAAAATGAGCTAAATATTGATAGTAAAAAATTAGAATTATTAAAGTCTGAATTGAATTTAGAACGCACAGAAGAAACTATTAAATATAATACAATAAAAGCTTATTTTGATATATTAGAAGCAAAGCAAAATGTAAATATTGAACAAGAGTCTGTAAATAATTATGAAAGTCATTTGACAGATGTAAGAAATCTCTATGCTGCAGGCAGTATACCAAAATCAGATGTACTTCGTTCAGAAGTTGCCTTATCAAATGCGCAACAATCCTTGATTATAGCACAAAATGATTATGAAATAAATTTAAGTACATTCCGTAATATCATAAAAATTGATCGAAATGAACCTATTAATTTAACTGATGATTTTGTATATCAAATAGTTAGAATGTCTTTACCTGAATGTTTAGATTATGCTATGGCTTATCGCAAAGATAGAATAGCAAGTCAGATAGATGTAGAAATTGCTAAAAATAATATTGATGTGGCTAAAGCTGGATATTTGCCAACAGTGAATTTATCTGTAAGCACAAGTTGGGATAAACAGGTATTACCTAGTGGCAATGACCATGATTATCAAGCTGGTGTATCTGCAAATTGGAATATTTTCGATAATAATGTAACAAAATCAAATGTAAAATCAGCAGAAGCTAGTTATAATAAAGCAGAATATGAATTATCAGATACAGAAGATACTATTGATTTAGAAGTAAGACAAGCTTATTTAAATATGAGAGAAGCTGAAAGACGTTTTAATTCTACAGCAATGGCAGTAAAACAAGCGGAAGAAGATTATTTCATCGCTACTGAAAAATATAAAGTTGGTGCAGGTATAATCTTAGATGTAATTGATGCAGAATTAGCACTCTCACAAGCTAGATTAAACTATGCAAGTGCTCAATATGATTATGCTAGATATAAAGCTAATCTAGAATATGTTATTGGAACACCAAAGGGAGAAACAATAGATGGATAAAGTGAAGTTAAAAAAATGGGCAAAAATAATATTGGTATTGGTAGTTGTAATAATAGCTATTGTTACTGGTTATAAATATTATGCACAAAAACAAGAAGAAGCGAAAAAACCAGTAGTAAATACAGCTCAAGTTCAATATATGAGCATGAAATCAATTGTTTCAGCTACAGGAACAATAAAGCCAGTAGAGTCAGTAGAAGTAAGCTCTAAAATTACAGCTCGTGTAAAACAAGTATTAGTAAAAGAAAATGATACTGTAACTCAAGGTCAAACCGTAGCTTTATTAGACGGAAAAGATTATGAAACTCAAAAAGAACAAGCAGAATTTACTTTACAAAATGCAAAGACAATTTATGACAGAACTAATTATTTATATAATATAGGAGCAAAATCTAAAGAGGATTTAGATAATGCTCAATACAATTACGATACAGCACAAAGTAAATTGGAAGAAGCAGAGTCAAATCTATCCGAAACAGTAATAGTATCACCTATGGATGGGGTAGTAATTGGTGAACCTGTTACAGATGGTACTATGGCGGTACAAGGAAATAGCAATCCTACTGTAATTATGCGTATTGCTGATTTATCAAGAAAGCAAATTTTTGCTAAAGTAGACGAAACAGATATCGGCAGTGTAAGAGTAGGGCAAAAAGCTACTTTTACCGTAGATGCTTATAATGGTAAGACTTTTACAGCTACTGTATCTAAAATTTCACAGACAGATATGGATAATAGCTGGAATATAAGCAATTCATCAACAGTAGTTCATCTTCATCAGCAGCAGTAATTTATTACAGTGTAACTTTAGATGTAGATGATCCAGAAGGTTTATTGATGCCTTCAATGACTGCTCGTGTAGAAATTGAAACTGCAAATAAAGATAGTGCTTTAGCTGTACCACTTTCAGCTTTAAAAACTGATAAAAATGGAACATATGTAATTGTTATCAAAGATGATGGCACAACAGAAAATCGCTATGTAGAAACAGGTATATATGGTGATGAATTTGTAGAAATTATAAATGGTTTATCTGAAAATGAAAAAGTAGATGTTACCATGGTTAAAAAAGCAACTACTACAACTTCTGCTAGACCAGGACCACCAATTCACTAAGAAAGGAAAATAGTGATATGAATGAAACAAGAGAAATTACTATTGAACTTTCAGGCATAAAAAAGCTTTATCAAGTGGGAACACAAGAAGTAGCAGCTTTAAATGGTATAGATTTAAAAATCTATAAAGGTGAATTTGCAGCACTTATGGGGCCATCAGGTTCAGGAAAATCTACTTTAATGAATATATTAGGTTGTTTAGATAGACCGACTTGTGGCTCTTATAAATTAGATGGTAGAGAAATTGCTCATTTAAGTGATGATGAGCTTGCTAAGACTCGCAATAAAAAAATAGGTTTTGTCTTCCAGAATTTTAATTTATTATCAAAGATAACTGCGTTAGATAATGTAGCATTGCCTTTAGTTTATGCTGGAGTAGGCATGAAGGAAAGATTGGAAAGAGCACATCATTATTTAAAAGCTGTTGGCTTAGATGATAGGGCAGACCATAAACCAAATGAATTATCAGGTGGGCAAAGACAGCGTGTAGCAATTGCTAGAGCTTTAGTCAATGACCCAAGTATTATCATGGCGGACGAACCTACTGGTAACTTAGATACAAAATCAACAAAGGAAATCATGGAGATTTTTATCAAATTACATGAAGAAGGAAAAACCATGATTTTAGTAACACATGAACCAGATATTGCGGCATGTGCTTCACGTCAATTATTAGTAGTTGATGGAAAAATAACAAAAGATGCAGGCAAGGGGGTAGTAATGGATGTTATTTAAAGAAACTGTGCAAATGGCTATATCGGCTTTATGGGCAAATAAAATGCGTTCATTACTGACTATGCTTGGAATTATAATTGGTGTAGGTGCCGTTATAGCAATGGTTTCTATTGGTATGGGGGTACGAAAACAGGTAGAAGATTCAATTGCTAGCTTGGGTAGCAATATGTTGATTATCAATGCTAGTGCGACAAAAAATGCGGCTGGTGTTCGCCAAGCGGCTGGTTCAAATGTGCGTTTGAAATTAGATGATGCAGAAGCTATAAAAAAGAAAATAAAAGATGTAGAATATGTATCACCACAAGCACAGAAGAAATATCAAATAGTAATGGTAATCAAAACTGGAATACAGATGTTGTAGGTGTAATACCAGATTATATGTATATTCGTTCTTTAAGTATTGCAAATGGTACTTTTATTACAGAAAAAGATGTAGAAACAAGAGCTCGTGTAGCTGTTATTGGAACGACTGTAGCAAGTAATTTATTTGGTGAAGAAAATCCAGTGGGTAAAAATATTCGTATAAATAATGACCCATTTAAAGTAGTAGGGATTTTAGAAAGTAAAGGTCAATCTAGTGTGGGTCAAGACCAAGATGATATCGTAATAGTACCTTTGACTACTGTTATGACGCGTATAATGGCTATAGATTATGTACAGCAAATAAGTGTTCAGGTAACATCGGCAGATAAGATGGATTCTGTACAAGCTGAAATTGAAAATTTAATGCGACAACGCCATAAAATTACAGGAGATAAAGAAGATGATTTCACTGTAAGAAATTTGACTAGTATTATGGAAACTATGACTAGTACAAGTACAATGCTTACAATTTTATTAGGAAGTGTAGCAGGTATTTCTTTGCTCGTTGGCGGTATTGGTATTATGAATATAATGATGGTATCAGTAACTGAAAGAACGAGAGAAATTGGCATTCGTAAAGCATTAGGTGCAACGTATAATAATATTATGTTCCAATTTTTGATTGAAGCTGTATTTGTAGGGATTATAGGTGGTTTAATTGGTGTAGGTGTTGGCGTTGGTTTAGCTACAGCAATAGCTCAATTTGGCGGATTTACAACAGTTATCACTATAGAGCCAATTATTATATCTTTTATGTTCTCAGTAGGTATAAGTTTATTCTTTGGTATTTATCCAGCGAGAAAAGCTGCCAAATTAGACCCTATTGAAGCACTTAGATATGAATGATAAAAAAGCTATTAAACTTTTGAAAAAAAAAGTTATAGCTTTTTATTTTTATATATGATACATTTGTTCTGTTAATAAGGTTTTATCGATTGTAACAATTAATCTTTCTGTTGTTTTTCCTACATTTTTTCGTTTAATTTTATATTTTTTATTTGTCCAGTAGATTGTAAATGAGTTCCTCCGCAAGGACATTTCAAAATTTTTTGCATTTCCAAATCCAAGCTTCGTTTTTATTTTCATAAAGATAACGTTCTATAGGGATATTTTCTGTTATTAAGTTATTAGCAACTTCATTTATTTTTAAAATATCATTTGATGTGAATTTATCTTCGCAAAAGAAATCAATTCTAGCTTTTTCAGTATTAATATGACATCCCATTATTCTACTTGTTAAATTTTCTTTTAGTGTTAAAGCTGCCATTAAAGCTATATGCAAAGCGGTATGTAAGGCAGATGTTTTGATTCGATGTAAAACATCAATAACAATTTTTATTTTCATTCCTACAGATAATTTGTTTATATCATTGGAATTTATAATATGGTAAACAGGTGTATTAATTTTTATAGTGTATTTGTTATTTAAATGTAATATATCTCCAATACCTTTTTTCGTATCTATAAATTGAATAGATTTGTTATTATCGTAAATTAGATAACCACGATCGCCAATTTGTCCACCTCCTTCGGGAAAAGCGATAGTTTTATCACAAATAATTTTATTTTTTTCAATTGCTATAATTGTAGCAGTACATTCTTTTTTTAACATATCTTCATAATATAGTTTTTGTGTATTCATTTAAAATCATCTTTCTAAACAATAGTTTTTTGGCTATATAAACCCCAAATATGCAAATAATCATTCCTAAAATTTCCAAAAAAGATAGTATTTCATCAAAAAGGATATAAGCATAAAATGAAGCAATAATTGGTTGAGTAAGACAAATTAAGGAAGATAATGTAGCATTAACTTTACCTAAACAATAGGCTAATAATCCTTGCCCCATAATTTGCGACATTAAAGCTAATCCTAATAAGGGAAGTAAGTCTGGAATTGTTCTGGGAATATGAATTCCTTCAGTAATATAAAGAACAATAAATAAAGTGAATACTGTTCCAAATGCGCTTACAAACATTATAATTGCAGAAGATATTCTATCTCTAAGTTTGTAAACTGTTAATAAGAAACTTGCATAAAATATTGAGGTTAACAAAGCTAGAAAATCTCCAAAGAAATTATTTATATTAGGCTCGATTTTTCCTATCATTAAAATGATAACACCAATAATAGTTAGTATAGCACCGCTATAGAAATATTTAGTAAGTTTTTCGTTAAATATAAAGTATGATATAGGTATTACTATAAATGGTGTGAAATTTGCTAAAAGGTTGGCATTAGCAACAGAAGTAAAGTTAAAGGAAATGTTCCATAAAGATAAATCTCCAGCTAAGAATACTCCAGCCAAAAACATAACAATAAAATCTTTTTTGTTAATATGGAGCAAATCTTTCCAAATAAATGGTAATAATATAGGAATTGAAAAAAGTACTCTATAAAAACCTGTATTAATTGGTGGAAGATTACTTAATTTTACCAATATTCCTCCAGTAGCTAAAAAGCAAATTGATAGAATTACTAATAAAAGATATTTAGTTTCATTATTTCTTGTAATATTCATGTAGTTAAATCCTTAAATCAAAATCAATACGTAGTAAATTATCTTGTGAATATATTTTAATATTTTTAGTATTTATATTTTTTATATAAATTATTTCGATAAATTTTTTTTTGCATATTTATTATGGTTTGCTTATGATTATTGATGTAAATACTTACGTTTTCAAAATCTAACAAAGATTTTCCATCAAAAAATAATATAATTTTGTTGTCATTAAGTACATATCCTGTGTAATATATGGTATTCTTGCCTTGTGTTATCTACTGGGATCTCGTTCAGCAAAACTTTTTAAATCTGTATATGCAAAATTTAAAACTGTATTATTTAGGTATTTATTTATAGATAAACTAAATTCTTTTAGTATATTATTAATTTCTATTATAAGCATTTCTTTTATTATTGATTCCATGATAACGCTCTTTTCTAAAATACAAATTAGAGATAATTTCTGCCACTATCAGGTGCTATAGTAACAATTACCTGTTCTTTATCTAGTTTTTCAGATAATTTTCGTGCTGCTAAAATGTTAGCACCAGAAGATAGACCGACGAATAGTCCCTGACTTTTTGCTAAATATTCTCTTTCTTGTTCAATTTCTTGAAATGTAACATTTATCATATCATCTAATAGATCGAAATCCATAAATGTTCCGACTTTGCCTACAGCAATTGATTCTATTTTGTGTGGAATATAGATACCCTTTTTTAGGTCACAACCGTTAGGTTGTACACCAATTATTTTTATTTTAGGAAGTGCTTCTTTTAATCGTCTACCTATTCCCATTATTGTTCCACCACTACCTATAGAAGATACAAAATAATCAATATCATTTTGCATTTGATTGAGAATTTCTTTGCCTGTTCCATAATAATGAGCTTTAGGGTTAGAAAGATTTTTAAATTGATCTAAACATTTACAATTAGGAAATTTTTTTTAATAAATTTTCAGCTAATTTTATATGGCAATCATTACCTAGTTTATGATTGGCTAAATAAATTTTTGCACCAAACTTTTCTAAAGTTTTAATTTTTTCATGACTAAAATTATCTGGCATGGTTAATATTAAATTATATCCTTTTATTGCTGCTGCAATTGCTAATCCAATACCAGTATTTCCCCCTGTTGGTTCAATCAATGTATCGCCTTTTTGTATGATATTATTTTTTTCAGCATCTTCTATCATTTGTATTCCTACTCTGGCTTTTATACTACCACCAGGATTAAATTCTTCCATTTTTACATAGATTTGAGCTGAATTTTTTAACTTACTTTTTAGTTTTACTATGGGGGTATTACCCATAAAGTTTATGATACTCACTTTAAACACTCCTTTGTTCTTTTTTTTTATTTATACTTCTTCAAATTAAACACATACAATAGTATAATTGTATGGAATACAATATTTTAAGGAGGATGATTATGCCTATAAATTCTTTTGAAAATTATCCTATGTCATGGAAACCACAATTATCGGATAGAACAGCACCTATATATTTAAAACTAGCTAAACAATTAGAGCAAGATATAAAAACTGGTAAATTGAAACCAGGAGATAAACTACCACCACAAAGAGAATTAGCTGATTTCTTAGATTTAAATTTAAGTACTATTACTAGAACTTATAAGATATGTTTAGAGAAAGGTCTTATATGTGCAAAAGTTGGACAAGGAACATTTATATCTTCTGATGTGAATAGTAGTGATATTTTATTGTATTCTCATGAACAACCTAGTTTGATTGAAATGGGGACAGTTCATCCACCATATAATGAAAATAAAAAAATAATTTCATTTATAAAAAATATATTAACTCAACCAGATATTAATCGTTTTTTAGAATATCGTTCTCCAGCAGGAACAATGTTTCAACGTAATATTATTACAAATTGGTTGCAAAATTTTAATATAATATCTTCTTCAGAACAGATACTTTTTGCTACTGGAGGACAAAATGCTTTATGTGCAATTTTATTAGGGGTATTTTCAAAAGGAGATAGAATAGGTACAGATCCATTAAGTTTTACAGGTTTAAAATCTATTGCTAAAATGTTAGGTATTAAACTTATGCCTTTGCCAACTAAAAATTATAGATTAGATTTTGAGAATATAGAAAGTTTTTGTCAAACTGAGAAGATAAAAGGACTATATTTTATTCCAGAGCAACATAATCCAACAACTCTATCATTATCAGATAATGACAGGAAATTTATTGCAAATTTAGCTAAAAAATTAAATTTAGTTATATTGGAAGATGGTATAAATAAAGTTTTTCGAGAGGAACAACAATTGCCAATTCTATCATATGCTCCCGAGAATACGATATATATTTTTAGTACATCAAAATTTTTATCAGCAGGTCTGCGCATAGCTTATATTATTTCTTCTCGAAAATATAAATCTTTAATTGAAAATGCTTTATATAATATGAATTTAATGGTTTCACCATTTTCTTTAGAGATTGTTTCTAAGATATTAAGTAGTGATTTAATAGAAAATATAATTAAAGAAAAGAAATTAGAACTTATTAAACGAAATAAAATGGTTAATCAAATACTAGAAAATTATACTATTTATGGTGAAGAAACTTGTTCATTTCGGTGGTTACTTTTACCTAATGAAATTAATGGCATAGCTTTTGAAAAAATTGCTCGAGTAAATGGAGTTCAAGTATTTAGTGCTGAACGTTTTATTATAGGAAATGCAATACCACCAAGTGCTATTCGTTTATGTATTTCAGCACCTAAAAATATTAAGGATTTAAGTATAGGCTTACATAAGATAAAAAAGTTATTATCGTATCAGTGTGAGTAATATGTTTCTGTAGGTATAAGCTTATTTTTTGGTATTTATTCAGCGAGAAAAGCTGCCAAATTAGATCCTATTGAAGCACTTCGTTATGAATAAGTTCATAGATAATTTAAATAAAGGCGAATAGCAATATATTCGTCTTTATTTTTGTAAAAAATTTTTTTATGAAAGGTATTTTTTAGTATTGTAGCGAATTATATAATATATGATATATATTATAGTGATAAATAAAGGGAGGCTATCTAAATGAAAAGATTATTAGTAGTTTTTGTAGTTTTATTAACATTTCAAGCGGTAGCTTTAGCTTCTCCTAAAAATATAGATTTGCGAGAATATCAGCAAGCTACTGGTACAATCAATGTATTAGCAGCACCTTTTGAAAATGACAATTTTTATCTAGCTACATTTAATTTTGATGAACAAAATAAAGGTGATAAAGTTAATTTTTATCAAGGAACTTGTATTGTAGATAAGGAAAATCAAAAAGTATTACAGCCTTTATTAGTAAAAAGAGTTATTGGTAGCGAAGATAAAGTGTCAGAAGTTGTGCTAAATAAGCGACAAGAAATGCCATATTTGCAGGATTTTAGAACAGTGCAAACAAATTCTAAAAAGCCAAAAGTTTATACAGGTGGAGATGCTACAAATATTGTATTATTAGGAAGATATAAGGTAGTTACTTCAATGGGAACTTTTGATGATTGCATAGGTATTAAAATTTATAATGAAGAAACTGGCGAAGGCATGATACAATATTTAGCTAAAGGTTATGGCGTTGTTTATTTAGAAGGTGTACATTCTGATGGTAGTAAAGTAGAAATCGCTTATTTAAGTGAAATTAGACCATTAGATGAAGCTCAAATCGAAGAATTCAAAACAAAATATTTCGTTTGATAAAAAGACAAGAAACTGGTGTAATTACTTAATTTACACCAGTTTTTTTATATAAAGATATAATCTCTATCTGGATATTATGAAAAAGATTTTACATATATTTTACATTCATTTTACTTTTTTCTACTAGAAAGCATTACTCACTTATTTATATAATTAAATAGCAATTGAGCGAATTTTATTTTGAAAATATGTGTTAGAAAATTATTTTGGAGGAATATTTAATGAGTGAGGGTTTGAAAATTGCTTTTGAATTATTAGGCGGTTTGGCATTATTTATCTATAGTATGAACATGATGAGCCAAGGTTTACAGAATATGGCTGGAGAAAAAATGCGTTATGTACTTAGCGTATTAACTAAAAATCCAGTTGTAGGTGTATTAGCTGGTGCATTAGTTACATGTGTATTACAAAGTTCTAGTGCTACAACAGTAATGGCTATCGGTTTTGTTAGTGCTGGATTAATGAGATTACCACAAGCAATTTCCATTATTTTTGGTGCAAATATCGGAACAACAATGACTGCGCAATTAATTGCTTTTAAACTTAGCGATTATATTTGGCCAATCGTATTTATCGGTTTTATGGTTTATTTCTTTGCTAAAAGTGATAAATTAAAAAATATTGGTCAGACAGTATTTTTCTTTGGTTTATTATTCGCAGGTATCGAAATTATGGGCTCTACTATGAAGCCTCTTGTAATGCACCAATCTTTACAGAACTTATCGCTAGTGTACATGATAATCCAATTTTAGGTTTATTATTAGGTACAGTTATGACAGTAATTGTACAGAGTTCTAGTGCTACAATTGCAGTATTACAGAACTTTGCAGCTCAAGCTGGTGTAGATGGTAACAGTATCATCGGTCTTCAAGGTGCATTACCTATTTTATTAGGTGATAATATCGGTACAACAATTACTGCTTTATTAGCTTCTATTGGTCAATCTAAAAATGCAAAACGTACAGCTGTAGCTCATAGTGTATTCAATATTACAGGTAGCATCGTGTTCTTATGTGTATTACCATTATTTGCTCAGTTTGTAATGTATATTTCTCCTGTTGGACCAGAAACAGCAGTTATTTCTCGTCAAATTGCAAATGCACATACTTCATTTAATTTAATAAATACTTTATTATGGTTACCACTTATTCCAATAATGGTAAAAATAGTTTGCTTTATTGTTCCAGATAGAAAACCAGCTCTATCTACAGAACAAGTTAAGTCTGAAGCTGTTTAATATAATAAATGATAATATAGAAATAAAAAGCGAAGAAATTTTTCTTTCGCTTTTTTTAATTTTTTATTTTGGATAAAAAAATAAAACTGTGCTTTAAAATAAAAATTAAAGCACAGTCTTTTTAGATTTTAAAGTTTTTCAATGATACTATTATAAATATTATCTAGTTCTTCTTGTGTTGGTTGATTAGC
>ENA-OQER01000053-OQER01000053.1-human-gut-metagenome-genome-assembly--contig:-NODE-53-length-56149-cov-3.625772_pt1 | contig 56149 bp, 57 predicted proteins | sample MGYA00242797_ERZ504639 | MGnify/ENA primary metagenome ERZ504639 (study PRJEB26092, sample SAMD00036306) | human gut metagenome | host: Homo sapiens | study: EMG produced TPA metagenomics assembly of... | reverse complement strand
TTTGCCTTCAGTTCAAAAGGCATCCGCACCATTTCACTGACCCATTCCAAAGGAAGAGCCAACTCCTGGGGAATCCATGCTATTTTCTTTCGGATATGATCCGCCGTCTTAGGTGCAGCAGTGTGCCGTCCACCCTTATTGTCCCTTCACTTAAAGGAACAAAGCCCAAAACAGCTTTCAGCAATGAAGATTTTCCACTGCCGGAACCACCACAAATGCATACACTTCTCCGTAATGAACTTGCAGGTCAAGTCCTCTGAAAAGAGTCAGATTACCAAAACTTATAGATATATTTTCTATATTAATCATCACATTAAAACAAAAAGAGTCGGGAGCATTCACTGCTGCGACTCCACATAATGTATTAAAAATAAAATAAATGTGTCGAAGTTTAATATGCTCTCGCAAAGAGAACACGGCGAGCAGATGGTTTTCCGGTTACCATACACTTGCCCGGAGTCAGGCTCTCTTCATCAGCATCAAAAGGAAGACAACGAATTGTTGCCTTGGTATCCTCTTTAATCCGGTCTTCCGTTTCCGGGGTTCCATCCCAATGAGCCAGAATAAAGCCACCTTTCTCTATCTGTTCCTTGAAATCATCGTATGAATCCACTTTCACGATATGTTCGTTACGATAGTTCAATGCCTTCTGATAAATATTGTTCTGAATATCCTCCAACAATTGTTGTACATATTCTTCGATTCCGTCGCAAGAACGAGTTTCTTTTTCCAATGTATCACGACGCATCACTTCCATTGTATTGTTTTCAAGATCACGGCCACCCATTACCAAGCGAACAGGCACACCTTCAGTTCGTAATCTGCAAACTTGAATCCCGGACGCTTATTGTCTGCATTATCATATTTCACAGAAATACCCATTGCTTTCAACTTGTTGACAATGCCTTCTACTTTTGCATCAATCTTCTTCAGCATTTCATCATTCTTATAAATAGGAACGATAACTACCTGAATAGGAGCCAAATGTGGTGGCAACACCAATCCGTTATCATCAGAGTGAGTCATTATCAATGCACCCATCAAACGGTAGATACTCCCCAGGAAGTAGCCCAAACATAATCCAGCTTATTGTTTTTGTCAACAAACTGTACATTGAACGCTTTCGCAAAATTCTGTCCCAAGAAGTGAGAAGTACCACATTGCAATGCCTTTCCATCCTGCATCAAACCTTCGATGGTGTAAGTATCCAACGCACCCGCGAAACGTTCATTAGCCGATTTTACCCCTTTGATTACCGGGACAGCCATATACTTCTCGGCGAAGTCACCATACACATGCAACATTTTCTGTGCTTCCGCTTCTGCTTCCTCGCGGGTCGCATGAGCCGTATGACCTTCCTGCCACAAGAACTCCGCAGTACGCAGGAACAATCGGGTACGCATCTCCCACCGCATAACATTTGCCCATTGGTTGCACAAGATAGGCAGGTCACGATAGGAATTAATCCAGTTCTTATATGTACTCCAAATGATTGTTTCAGATGTAGGGCGGATAATCAATTCTTCTTCCAGTTTGGCAGCCGGATCTACGATAACACCCGAACCGTCCTCTGCATTCTTCAGACGATAGTGAGTAACTACAGCACACTCTTTGGCAAATCCTTCTACGTGCTCAGCTTCACGGCTAAGGTAAGATTTCGGGATAAGCAACGGGAAATAGGCATTTACGTGACCGGTTTCCTTAAACATATCGTCCAACTGACGCTGCATTTTCTCCCAAATGGCGTATCCGTAAGGCTTGATAACCATACATCCACGCACAGGTGATTGTTCAGCCAAATCGGCCTTCACCACCAAGTCATTATACCACTGAGAATAATTCTCGCTTCTTTTGGTAAGTTCTTTCAATTCTACTGCCATGCTATATCGTTATTTTTGTTTTTCCTTTTTAAGAGTTTGCAAAATTAGTAAAAAAGCATGGGAAAGTACTAATGATTTAGCAAAAATATAGAGTCGAAAAATATAAAAATAACTTATTGATAACGATAATACCACCAATAGGTATCACCATATTCCCGCCGCATACGGTTTTTCTCTTCCACTGGTGATGAAAATTCCTTCTGACGGTTAAGAAACTCATCCAAACGCCGCACCATCAGCGTGTCTTTAACTTCTCTTCCATATCCAGGATGAGTCCGTTTATAAAGCACCAATGCCTCACGATAATAACGCGGCAATGTATCTTGCTCGAAACAATACATATCAACCGCCGATACAAATTTATCCAATTTCTTATCCAGCAGCAATGCACTCATATAATAATTCAAAGCGGTATGTCTACCTATTCATCACGACAGATACGGGCCAAAAAGTCTACTGTCTCTTCTGCAACATGTGGTCTTACACCAAGATGAGCATACAAGCTATCGGCATTCAAGCGCAAAGTTTCCTGAGAATGAGGCGCAAACAAAAGCCTTCCGCACCATAATATTGAGGGTATTCAAACAAATGCTCCCCCATGGTACCTTCCAAAGACATAGCATAGGCTCTAAGCACTGTCAATGTACGGGTTGTTTCCAAAGACTTTGCTCCTATCATCCGTGCAGCTTCATAATGATGATTACGGATAGCCTGCTCCACAGCCAGTTCATGATGAAAATTCACATTCGTATTTCCTATACCTACCGTCATCAGGCATAAAAGTGTCAAAATTGCTAAGTTAGAGTTTATTAAGCCCAATATAGAACCCTCTTGATTCAACCAGGAACGAAACACACGCCGTAAAGTATAGACAACACCTATATATATAAGCAAAAGCAACGGCAGCAGCCAAAACCATTTATCCTCTATGTTTCCTCCGTGGAAAATAGTCCGGTCCACATCCGTCAGCACTCCCAGCAACAGACAAGACGGGAAATAAGAAAGTGTTCGCACAGGGCCTTTTAATCCCATCAATCCATTGATTCCCCAACGGAATACCAATAAAACCACTGTAATGATGATAGCTCCTGCCAACGGAGAATAATGTGTCTTTCCTTGTGACAATGAATAATGCAATGCACCTACGACATCTTTCTGAAGCACAAAAAGATAGACAATACTAAAAATAGAGAAAAGAAGACCGCACGCAACCGTGAGGATGCGGGCGGCTCTTTTATAGGATAAGCTGTTGTTGCTGCTCATAAATTACTCTTTCACTTTTTTCAATACCACAGCCGAACGGGCAGCAGATACAGTTTCAGCCATTCCTTTTTATCCTTCTTATAAAGAGGGTCGAAATTAGTGAAATGACGTATACTGTCATCAGCCAGACCATTGCCTCCGAAAGCTGTCGCATCCGTATTCAGTACCACATCATACGCCCCGACAGGCACTAGGAAACCATAGTCTGTAAATGACTTGGTAGGATTGAAATTAAATACAAAAATCAAATTCTTACGCCGGTAAGCCAACACTTGGTCACCATCGTTATGCCATACCTCAATCACTGGAGTATCCTGAATATTTTTCACACTTTCAATGAGGTGGACCATAGCTGAATCAAAATCGCCCAAGTAATGGTAACACAGGTTCTTATTATCAAAAAGTCCCCACTGACGACGGGCATATTTATGCGACCATCCGTTACCTTCACGTGGAAAATCAATCCATTCGGGATGCCCGAATTCATTACCCATAAAGTTCAAATATCCTCCATTGATGGTAGAGGCAGTAAGCAAACGAATCATCTTATGCAATGCGATGCCACGATGCACTGTATAATTTTCATCCCCTTTCTGGAAATGCCAATACATATCAGCATCTATCAGACGGAAAATAATAGTCTTATCGCCCACCAATGCCTGGTCATGGCTTTCGGCATACGAAATAGTCTTCTCGTCCTTACGTCTGTTGGTCACTTCCCAGAACATGCTGCTCGGTTTCCAGTCTTCATCAATCTTCTCCTTGATTGTTTTAATCCAATAATCCGGAATATTCATGCCATACGGTAATCAAACCCATATCCACCATTTTGAATCGGTGCTGCCAACCCGGGCATACCCGAAACTTCTTCCGCAATGGTAATCGCTTTGGAATTTACCTGATGAATCAACTTGTTGGCCAATGTCAAATAACAAATCGCATTATCATCCTGATTCCCGTTAAAGTAATCCCCATAATTACAGAAAGCCTCTCCCAAGCCGTGGCTATAATACAACATAGATGTCACACCGTCAAAACGAAAACCGTCAAAACGGAACTCATCCATCCAATACTTACAATTGGACAGCAAGAAATGAATCACTTCATTCTTACCATAATCAAAGCATAAGGAATCCCATGCCGGATGTTCACGCCGCGCCCGGATAGAAGTATTGATTAGGATCACCGGCAAAATTGCCAAGTCCCTCCACTTCATTCTTCACGGCATGAGAGTGAACAATATCCATAATGACGGCAATTCCCATTCTATGCGCCGTATCAATCAATTCCTTCAATTCATCCGGTGTACCGAAACGGGATGACGGAGCGAAAAAGCTGGAAACATGATACCCGAAACTCCCATAATAAGGATGCTCCTGAATAGCCATAATCTGAATACAATTATATCCGGCTTCCGCTATACGCGGCAATATTTTCTCACGGAACTCATTATAAGTGCCTACCCTTTCTTCTTCCTGAGCCATACCGATATGACATTCATAAATCATCAAAGGATCAGTCTTTGCACGGAACACCTTCTTTCTAAACCGGTAAGGATTCTCCGGCTCCCAAACCTGTGCGCTGAATATCTTTGTCTGATCATCCTGTACCACACGGTTAGCCCATGCTGGTATACGTTCTCCTTCACCGCCATTCCAACGGACTTTCAGTTATACAAATCACCATGCTTTATAGCACCGCTTTGTAATTCCACCTCCCATACGCCAGGAGAGTTCTTTACATGGTACATCCTATAATCGCCATGCTCTTTCCAGTCGTTGAAATCTCCGATAAGATAAATTTCCTTCGCATTCGGAGCCCATTCACGGAACACCCACCCTCTTCTGGTACGATGCAAGCCGAAATATAAATATCCGGTGGCAAAGTCCGACAAAGTTCCTTTGCCTCCAGTCAGTTCCAATTCTTTGTCTAATGCATGCTGATGGCGTCCTTCAATCGCTGCCGAATACGGTTCCAGCCAAGGATCACTTTCTATTATGCCTAATTTAGGAGTGGTATTTTCCATAATATGATTACTTGTTAGTTATTCTCTTTCAAACCAAAACTTAACGATCACTTTTTCACGCCGTCAGGAGACACTCCCGGAGCATGAGCATCCTGTGGAAAAAAGATGGCAAACATTCCCGGCTTTACAGGAATATAGCTTTCGGCAAGTCCCGGATAGAACGAGATATCCTTATCTGCATCATAGTCTGCTTCGGGAAGATCTTCACGGGCTGTATAACCCATCACTTCCACCCCTGACAGAGGAATCTGTATATCAATAAACTGATTATGAGTTTCTAATTTTGCTTCTTCTTTAGTTTTAGGCTTGGTCTGAGAAAAGTTTACTACCAGATCATCACCCTGTAATTTTACTTTTCCTAATTCCTGAGCGTTCAAGTCTGTAGCCTTCAGATATTCCATTGCTTTAGCGAACAAAGGATTCAATGAAGCGTACTTTTCTAAGTTTTCTAATCTGTCTACTACCATAATTATTTCATTTTAATGGTTAAAATATTGCTTTTATCATTCAAAGTCGTCTATTGTGAAATTTGTAAAATCAGCAAAACGCTTCAGTTGCTTGAAAACATCCTCTACTTTGTCCAACAGGTCAGGGGCAAGGAAAAACGCATCAGGCACCATATAAGCACAGGTATAATCCTTACATTTTAAATAATCAATATATTCAAAATCTTTCGGAAATCCTTTGGGAGCCGTTTTTAAGTGATTTTCTCCGATAACAGGAAAGTATTGCTTGAACGCAGGATCTTCCACAATTTCTCTGTATTCATCTATGTTGTCATAAATGGACTGGCGGACAGCTTTCAGCACTTTAGATTCCAGACACCAGCTTCCACCAGCAAGCATACAGTTATCATGCTCTATATGAACATAATATCCACAATGTTCTGATTTCTTTCCACGGGCGTTGATATAGCCGCCCAAGTGTATTTTATAAGGAGTCTTATCACTAGAAAAACGCGTGTCACGATAAATTCGGTATGTACAGTCCTTAGCTTGAATACCGACAATACTTTCGTCAAACAACGAAATACGGGCGATGATTGCTGTCAGTAATTCCTCAAACTCTTTTTGAGCTTTCAGATATTCATCCTTATGCTCCTGAAACCACTCCCGATTATTGTTTGTGGCCAGGTTTTTTAAAAATTGAAAGATAACAGATACATCCATGTTACATTATGTTCATGTGTTCACTTGACAAACTTACAAAATATATTTGTAACGAACTAGAAAAAAGCGAAGTATTTATTTTTTTCCCAAGACCTTGAGAAACCCATCATGCAGCTTTCCATTGGTAGCCAACACTTCATGACCGGAATAGAAATCTCCCCCTCCGCTGTAATCTGTCACTTTTCCACCGGCATTCATCAAGATTATCGAACCGGCCGCAATATCCCACGGTCCCAGCAGTCCTTCTATACGGGCTTCAAAGCGACCGGCAGCTACATAGCAAAGTTCTGCCGCAGCTGCTCCTTGCAGGCGCATACCTCCCACATTTCCATACAACTCGTGCACAATATGCTCCGCCAATGGCTTATACTTTTGCGAATCGTATGGAAAGCCTAACGCCACAAACGCTTCGTCCATATCAGAAACATCTGATACATGTATTTCTTTGTTGTTCAGATAAGAAGGCGCTCCTTTATAAGTCCAGTAAAGTTCATCGCGGCATACTTCATACACCACTCCAACCAGCAGTTCTTCTTTACTACGAAGGGCGATACTCACACAATAAGGAGCATTATTATGGATAAAATTGGTGGTTCCGTCCAGCGGGTCTACCAGCCAGCAATAGTTTTCCGTAGTCAGGCTGCCCGAACCTTCTTCGGCAATGAATCCTGCTTCGGGAAGCAATTCCCGAAGTTGAGCCACAATACGGCGTTCCGATTCTTTATCTACATACGATACATAGTCGTGAGCATTTTTCTTCTCTACCTTGCTACGGTCAAAACCGCTACGCTCTTTACGAAGAAAAGCACCCGCCCGGAGTGCTATTTCACGTACTTTCAACGTTATCTTCTCTAAATCCAACATTATATTCTTATTTTTGTTCCGCATCCAGCGTTCCAAACTTATAAACACCTTTACGGATTACATTTCCATTCTTGTCAGTCTCCACAAAAGCGCCGTGTTTCTTCCCTTGTTTGAAAATCCGTCATAGCGTACTCCGTTCTTATCTTCAAGCACGCCTTTGCCGTCTTCCTTTCCTTTTACGAAATGGCCCTTATATTTGGTTCCGTCAGCCGTGCGCAAAGTGCCTTCACCGTCGGCCATGTTGTTTTTCCATTCACCTTCATAGTCATCGCCGTTCGCCCAGATATAGTGTCCTTTACCGCTGCGCTGGTTATTCACCCACTGCCCTTCATACACAGCACCGTTGGCCCATGTAAAGGTTCCGGTCCCATGCTGCTCGCCGTTCTTGAACTGCCCTACATACTTGTCGCCATTCTTGTGTACATAAATTCCCTGCCCGGTACGTTCACCGTTTACGTAGTCACCTTCGTAACGGTCACCGCTATTAAAGTAATAAATACCTTTACCATGCTGCACGTCATCCTTCCAGTCGCCCACATACTTGTCACCGTTGACATAGTAAAATGTCCCCTTTCCGTCACGTGCGTCATCTTTCCACTCACCTTCATATTTTGACTGGTCGGGCCATACCATAACGCCCTGTCCGTTTTTCTTGTCTTCTTTCCATTCGCCCTCATATTTGGCTCCTGCTTTCCAGGTATAAGTACCCTTTCCGCTACGTTTGTCCTGAAACCAGTTACCTATATAACATCTCCGTTATAATAATACATAGTGCCTTCACCCTGCTGATAGTCGGCAAACCACATACCTTCATACCGATTATTATTCATAAAATAATAGGTTCCGCTGCCGTGTTGCTGATCCTGGAACCATTGCCCCACATACTTTTCTCCATCGTGAAACGTATATGTCCCGTTCCCCTCGCGTTTACCTTTTATATATTCCCCTTCGTAGGTATTTCCGTTCTTGTAGATTGTTTTTCCTTTACCGTTTGGTTTTCTACCTTTCAGCTCTCCGGTATATTCGCCCCCGTCTTTAAAAGTATAATTCCCGATTTTTATCTGAGCGGTGGCCAATGTACTGACCGATGCCAAAAGCAATAATATATATACGTATTTCTTCATTGGTTCGTTACTTATAATAGATAAGATTTACGCCAAAGATACGATTTTCTATCTTTGGACATGATAGGTTATTACACTTTTTTACCCGCAATGACCTCTATTAAGTTTTCTTTGCAGAAATACTTTTGAGCCAATATGCGTATTTCTTCTCTGGTGATTCCCCGGATGGCATCCAGCGAACGGATAAAGAAGCGTTCGTCCAGCCCTGCCGTTTCTATATAAATCCAGGCATCAGACAAAGAAAAAGGTCCCTCGTACGACCGGCATAAATCGCCCAGCATATAGTTCTTCACCATTTCCAATTCTTCTTGAGGAACGAGATCATTACACAATTTGTCCATCTCCCGATAAACTTCTGTTATGATAGAATTCACATATTCATTGGCCGCCTCGGTACTGACAGTCAGTATTCCCGTTCCCGGATAGGACACAATGCCTGCGCCGATACCGTATGTATATCCCTTGTCTTCACGGATATTGGACATCAGACGGCTTCCGAAATACCCTCCGAACAAAGTGACCATGACACGTGCCTTCAAAAAGTCCGGATGATGACGGTCCATTACGAAACATCCCATTTTCAAGGAACTTTGAAGTGCATCCTCACGTTCTATAAAGATACGCTTTTCTTTGGTGGTAACCGGAGGAACAAGCGTTGTCTTTGCTTTTTCCGTCACTTCCCCCCATTGTCCACTTCCCAAGTTATCTTCTATACAACGGATAATTTCCGATGTGACCTTTCCCGAAATATATACCGAACAATTACCCGAATGATAATATTTCCGATAAAACGAACGGAGCACCTCCGGGGTAATCCGGTCATAATCCTCCGCTACCGCATAGCGCCCGAAAGGATGCTCCGGACCGAACAAGGCTGTATTCAACTGCTTTCGGGCAATCATTTCCACCCGGGTGCTGTTCACCAGAAATTGCTGTTTGTTCGTATCGGCCACCACGGAAAGTTCCTTTGCCGGAAACGTAGGAGCCTTTATCATCTCGGATATGACGGCCAGCGTGCGGGCAAAAATATTTATTCAGAGAGTAAAGTGTTATGAATCCATAGTTCACGGAAGAAGATAACTCCAGCCAGGCTCCGTAATAATCCAATCGCTCCGCAATCTGTGAAGACGTTAAATTTCCAGCTCCCTCACGCAGCATCCTGTTGGCGAACATAGCTGCAACGGCTGTTCCTGATTCCATTGTCCGCCTCCTATCAGAAGATCAAAACGTACAACATCCTCGGTTCCCGCATGAATGATATTCAGAGGCATCCCATTCTTCATCGTCCTCCTGTCGGGACGGGTTATACTGAATTCGCTTAGTTGGCGGATTGGCGGTGGGGTGGTTCTGTCCAGCATTTACTTCCCCTCCCTCTGTTTTAAAAATGCTTCGGCACGTGCCAGATCCTGAGGCGTATCAATGCCTATTGTCTCCACTTCACTGATTCCCACCTTAATAGTATAACCATTTTCCAGCCAACGAAGCTGCTCCAACGATTCAGCCAGCTCCAGCGAAGATTGTGGAAGCGAAGTTATTTCTTTCAGTACATCGGCCCGATAAGCATACAGACCGATATGTTTATAGTAAGTATGCCCTTTCAGCCAGCCTTCCTTCTCCGCGTTACGTTGGAAAGGAATGACGGAACGGCTGAAATACAAAGCATTCATATTCTTATTAACCACCACTTTCGGAGAATTTACATTCTCCAAAGCTTCAAACCCGTCTTCGGGAGTGAAAGGTTTCACCAAAGTCGCAATCTGTGTAGCCGAATCTTCAAAGCAAGCTTTCACAGCTTCAAGCTGTGATCTTTGAATAAAAGGTTCATCACCTTGAATATTTACAACCACATCATATCCTTGTCCTACTTTGGTATACGCTTCATAACAACGGTCTGTGCCACTTTTATGGTGAACGGAGGTCATGACCACTTTTCCGCCAAAAGCTTTTACGGCGGATTCAATGCGTTCATCGTCCGTCGCTACGTATGCTTCATCCAATATACCGGCTACTTGTTCATAGACTCTCTGAATCACAGGCTTGCCTCCCAAGATGCCAAAGGTTTGGCCGGAAAACGTGTTGAGGCATATCTCGCAGGAATAATTCCAATAAATTTCATGGTACCATTTCTTTTATATATTCATGCAAAAGTAACAAAAACATTTCATACATTTGCACCATTAATGCAATAAATGTTATGGACGAACACCATTGTTTGCTTTGTATGGGCTCTAATACAAACCGTTACGCGCAACTCTCGGTTGCACGGGAAGCATTACGTGCCACATTTCCTGATATTCATTTCGGCGAGATGATGGAAACGGAAGCTGTTGGCAGCGGCTTTCACTCCCCTTTCAGCAATCAACTGGCAAAATTCAGCACAACGCTTTCACCCGATTCTGTTCATGATTTGTTTAAAGAATTGGAACGACGCTGCGGACGGATTCCTGAAGACAAGGCTCAAGGAGTAGTAAAACTGGATATTGACCTACTGGTCTTTGACAATAAGATATTAAAACCGGAAGATATGGAAAGAGAATATATCCGCCGTGGAATGTCTGTGCTTTTTTAGAATTTATACCTTTTATATATTAATCATTATTCACCTTGTGATAACCCGCCTCCATATCCCCCTACGGCAAACGATAGTGTTACTGAAAGGGCCAGCCTGACAGGTGGGAAAACAGCTAAGTATCTTCATTGGCAGACCTAAGGCTTTCTACCAGGAAGACTAAGGCTTTCCGGCCGTTCTATTTCTATCTCCATAGGCTTTGGAGATAGAACACAACAGGGAAAAAAGCCTTAACCTGCCAAGAAAAAGAGGTTAGCCTTCCTTGAAAAAACATTTAATAAAAACTAAAGAACACATTTTTTTCACTTCATCTGTTTGTTGTTTCCAATGATTCCTTATACATTTGCGTTTACTAACAATTCTGTTAAACAAATATGATAATATGAAAGAAGAAACGAGCAATACAGAACAATCCATACTAAAAGCCGCTGAAAAAGAATTCCTTAAGAAAGGATTCTCCGGAAGCAAGACAACAGAAATAGCTAAGGAGCTGGTGTAACCCATGCCATGCTGCATTATTATTTCCGTACAAAAGAGAATCTGTTCAACAAAGTATTTGAAGAAAAAGCCAAGCAACTGGCCGATACATTCCTTTCTCGTGTAGATGAATCATTGCCTTTTTTGGAGAAAATAAAATGTTTCATTGAAGCACACTTCGACCTTTTGACTGCTAATCCCGAACTACCTTTATTTATATACAGGGAGATTCTGACCAATGAATGCGGAAAAGAAATTTGCCGTAAAACCTTGTTCCCTAATTTCCGGTTAGCAATCAGTCTGCTCGACCGGTCACTGCAAGAGGAAATAAAGAAAGGCACAGTACGCCCCGTCAAAGCGGAAGATTTAATGGTCAGCGCCATTTCACTCAATATTTTCGTCTTTGTGGCAAACCCACTGATACAATTGTTTGTGGAAGAAAAAGGTGAAGAATATCATCAATATATGGAACGCAGAAAACAAGAAAATGTAGAAATCATATTAAGCAGATTAAGAAAATGAAAAGGTTATTCATTCTCACAACCTTTCTTCTTGGCATCAGTCCCATTTGTTTGAATGCACAGGAACTCACGCTGGAAGAGTGTCAGCAGCAAGCCCGGGCACATTATCCGCTGATTAAACGGTACGGGCTGATTGAAAAGACGAAAGAATACAATATCTCTAACGCTGACAAGGGTTATCTGCCGCAAGTTTCATTATCCGCCAAAGCCAGTTATCAATCGGATGTAACGGAAATACCCGTTGACCTACCCGGAATTGATATTCGCGGTATGCGCAAGGATCAATACCAAGCCATGCTGCAACTGGACCAAGTGGTATGGGACGGTGGTAACATCCGGGCACGGAAAGAGGTAACCCGTGCCACATCCGAAGTGGACAAACAGAAACTGGAAGTGGACATGTATGCCATCAACGAACGGGTAAACCAACTTTTTTTGGTATCCTGTTATTGAAAGAGCAATTGAAGCAAAACCAGCTTATGCAGGAAGAATTACAAAGGAATTATGACAACGTTACAGCGTATGTAAAGAATGGTATTGCCAATCAAGCTGATTTGGATGCTGTAAAAGTGGAACAATTGAACAACATACAGCAACGTCATACTCTGGAAGCCACATATCATGCTTACAGCGAGATGTTGAAGATCATGATTAACCACCCTACTCCTTTAACCGGGAACACACTAAAAAAACCAGATGTAAATGCCTTATTGTATAAAGGAGAAGCCTATTCTGCAGAATTCATCCGACGTCCGGAACTTAACTTGTTTGCGGCACAGAATCAGCAACTGGAAGCGCAACGTAAACAACTTACCGCCAAGAACCTGCCTAGGTTAGGCATATTTGTACAAGGAGCATACGGCAACCCGGGACTGAATATGCTGAAAAATGAATTTTCGGCCTATTATGTAGCAGCGTACGCCTTTCCTGGAACTTCAGTAACCTATATACTCGTAAGAATGAATCTCGCCAATTAATACTGAATCAACAAGATGTGAACGTACAGAAAGAAACGTTCTTGTTTAACACTCATCTGGAAATCACTCAAAACAACAGTGAAATTAAGAAACTGACGGAACTGATGAAGAACGATGAGGAGATTATCACCCTACGTAACAACATTAAAAAATCAGCCCAAGCAAAAGTCGCCAACGGAACACTGACCGTTACAGAAATGCTACGTGAAGTAACAGCCGAGAACATTGCCAGGCAGAATAAGATTCTGCATGAAATTCAGTTATTATCAGCCATTTACGAATTAAAATATACAACAAACCAATATGAGAACAAATAAATATATCTTGCTTGCCGCCACTCTGCTCGGTTTATCCTCTTGCGGAAACAAGAAAGGCGACTATGATGCATCAGGCACATTTGAAGCTACCGAAGTAATTGTATCCTCCGAAGCCAATGGCAAGATCATGCAATTCAATATAGAAGAAGGACAGTTATTAAAGGCCGATGAAGAAGTGGGGTGTATAGATACCTTACAACTCTATTTGAAAAAGATGCAGTTACTGGCCAGCGGTAAAGCGATAGCCAGCAAAAGCACGGACATCAATAAACAGATAGCTGCCACAAAAGAACAAATCGCAAAGCCGAATATGAAAGGAAACGCACAGAAAACTTGCTGAAGGAAAATGCCGCCACCCAAAAGCAAATAGATGATATTGACTCCCAGATTGCCGTTCTGAAAAAACAGTTGGAAGCACAGATCTCTACGCTTCAACGCGGCAATGCCAGTATCACAGAAGAAAGCTCGGCCTACGAAATACAAGTAGCCCAACTGGATGACCAGCTTCGCAAATGTCACATTACCAGTCCGATTTGCGGAACAGTACTGGCCAAATATGCCGAAGCCGGGGAACTGGCCACGCAAGGAAAACCTTTATTTAAAGTGGCGGATGTGCAACATCTTTTTTACGCGCCTATATCACCGCCGATCAATTATCTCAACTGAAATTAGGAGATAAAGTAAAAGTGTTTTCTGATTTAGGAGAAGATGACCGCCGGGAATACGAAGGAACAATCACCTGGATTTCAGACAAATCGGAATTCACCCCTAAAACAATCCAGACACGTGACGAACGCGCCAATCTGGTATACGCCACAAAAATAGCAGTAAAGAATGACGGATACATCAAGATAGGCATGTACGGAGAAATGAAGAAATAAATAAGACAATGGATTATATCGTTTCTGTCAAAGGAGTTAGCAAAAGTTACGGTGAAGTTCAAGCCCTGAAAGATGTATGCTTTGAGGTGAAACCGGGAGAAATCTTCGGGCTTATCGGACCGGACGGTGCAGGAAAGACTACTCTTTTCCGCATTCTCACCACACTGGTGCTAGCCGATGAAGGGAAAGCGGAAGTCTGCGGGCAGGATGTGGTGAAGAATTACAAAGAGATACGCCGGCAGGCAGGATATATGCCGGGACGTTTTTCCTTATACCAGGATTTGTCCGTAGAAGAGAATCTCACTTTCTTTGCCACGCTTTTCAATACCACTATCCGGGAGAACTACGCATTGGTAAAGGATATCTACCAACAAATAGAACCTTTCAAACACCGGCGTGCCGGAAAACTATCCGGCGGCATGAAACAAAAACTGGCTCTGAGTTGTGCACTGATTCACAGGCCTTCCATTCTGTTCTTGGACGAACCTACCACCGGTGTGGACCCTGTATCCAGAAAGGAGTTCTGGGACATGCTGCTGAAATTGAAACAAGAAGGTCTTACCATCATTGCGGCAACGCCTTACCTGAACGAGATGAAATGCTGTGACCGTATTGCATTTATTCGTGAAGGAAAGATTCAAGGCATTGACACTCCGGACCGTATTCTTCAACAGTTCAGTTCGATCCTTTCTCCTGAAGGCTGTCTTTTAATGAACCGCAAGTCACCGGACGATACGCCATAGAGGTAGAAGGCTTGACCAAACAATTCGGCAACTTCACTGCAGTGGACCATATCTCATTCAAAGTGAAACAGGGAGAGATTTTTGGTTTCCTAGGTGCTAATGGCGCCGGAAAAACAACAGCCATGCGCATGTTATGCGGTTTATCACAACCTACCGAGGGAAAAGGTACAGTAGCGGGCTTTGACATAGCCACGCAATACGAGCAGGTTAAAAAGAAGATCGGATATATGAGCCAGAAGTTCTCACTGTATGAAGATTTAAAAGTATGGGAAAACATCCGGCTATATGCAGGGATTTATGGAATGAGCGACAAGGAGATCGCTGAGAAAACAGACAAGGTGCTGGAACAATTAGGACTCTTGAATGAGAAAAACACATTGGTCCGGTCACTTCCCTTGGGATGGAAACAAAAGCTGGCTTTCTCGGTAGCTATTTTCCATGAGCCGAAGATCGTTTTTCTGGATGAACCGACAGGAGGGGTAGACCCTGCCACACGCCGGCAGTTCTGGGAATTGATTTATCAGGCGGCAGAACGGGGAATCACCGTCTTCGTTACCACCCACTATATGGATGAAGCGGAATACTGTAACCGGATTTCAATGATGGTGGATGGAAAAATCGAAGCGCTGGACACCCCACAACGGTTAAAAGAACGGTTCCATGCCCAAGATATGGATGAAGTATTCAGACAATTGGCACGCAAGGCCGTAAGAAGTTGAAAAAGAGATAGAGAAAAAGAGAATGAAACAATTTATATCATTTGTGCGAAAAGAATTCTATCACATTTTCCGGGACCGCCGGACGATGCTGATATTACTAGGTATGCCTGTCGTACAAATTATTCTTTTCGGTTTTGCCATCACCACCGAAGTAAAGAATGTAAAAGTAGCCGTGCTGGATTTCTCAAAAGATGTATCCACCCGGCAAATCATCGACAAACTGGATGCCAGTGACTATTTCAATGTCAACAAGATGCTATATGACAACGACGAGATAGAGGAAACACTCCGGAAAAGCAGTTCAGACCTGGTCATTGTGTTTGAGGCCGGTTTCGATAACAATCTGCGGCATACCGGTAAAGCCCGAGTACAACTGATAGCCGATGCCACCGATCCCAACAATGCTACCATACTGACCTCTTACGCATCCAATATTATTGCAGATTATCAGCAAAGCCGGATCATGCAACAACAATCACCCATACAGATTATCCCCCAAATAAAGTTATTGTACAATCCGGGTATGCAAAGTGCCTACAATTTTGTGCCGGGAGTAATGGGATTGATTTTAATGTTGATATGCGCCATGATGACTTCCATCTCTATTGTCCGTGAAAAAGAAACCGGTACGATGGAAGTATTGCTGGTATCTCCCGTACGTCCGCTATGGATGATTATAGCCAAAATGGTACCTTACTTTGTGCTGTCATGCGTCAATCTGGTCACAATTCTGCTGCTGTCTGTTTATGTATTACATGTTCCGGTAGCAGGCAGTCTTTTTTCGTTGGCTTTGCTCTCATGGATCTTCATCGTAGTATCTCTGCTGTTGGGATTATTGGTTTCCACTATCGCCCGTACCCAAGTGGAAGCCATGCTGTTTTCGGGAATGGTACTGATGATGCCTACCGTTCTACTTTCCGGCATGATATTCCCCATCGAGAATATGCCTCTTCCTTTACAGCTGATTTCAAATGTCATCCCTGCCAGATGGTATATTGTCGGAATCAAGAAAATCATGATTGAAGGATTGAGTATCAGTTATGCACAGGGAGAAATGGGTATACTTATGCTGATGGCTGTTGTCCTTTTACTCATCAGCCTAAAAAAAGTTTAACAAACGATTAGAATAAGTTCCGGAAGATATGATAAAGTATTTATTAGAAAAAGAATTCAAGCAACTGCTGCGCAACCCGATGCTTCCGCGGATACTGCTCGTATTTCCCTGCATCATCCTGCTGGTGTTGCCTTGGGCCGCAAACTTTGAAATCAAGAATATGAATCTCAGCGTAGTGGATAATGACCGCAGTCCCTATTCCACCCGACTGATTCAGAAGGTGGGAGCTTCCGAATATTTTCATCTGGTAGATGTTTCAAACAGTTATCAGGAAGCGATGCAATGCATTGAAAAAGGAGATGCTGACCTCATTTTGGAAATCCCGCCACACTTCGAACGCGATTTGCTGAAAACCGGTGTAGCAAAAGTACTGGTTTCAGCCAACACCGTAAACGGAACGAAAGGAACTTTAGGAAGTTCCTACCTCAGTAATATAGTGAATGCCTATGCCACTGAAATCCGGGCTTCCCATTCCGGCTCTATTTCTCCCTCCCCGGTGATAAATATAGATACCCAAGGACGTTTCAACCCCTATCTGGATTATAAGGTATTTATGGTTCCGGCACTGATGGCACAATTGTTGATGATGTTATGCGGCTTTCTGCCTGCTCTTAATATTGTGAGTGAAAAAGAATTCGGAACCATCGAACAAATCAATGTGACTCCTGTAAGCAAATTCACTTTCATTCTGGCCAAGCTGATTCCTTACTGGATAGCCGGCATACTGATCCTCACAATCGGTATCATTCTGGCATGGTTAGTTTATGGTCTGGTTCCGGCCGGTCATTTATGGCTGCTTTATTTCTTTGCATTATTATTCATTATCGTTATCTCGGGCATGGGGCTGGTAGTTTCCAACTATTCCCAAACCATGCAGCAGGCCATGTTTGTCATGTTTTTCTTTGTGATTATCATCATGCTGATGAGTGGGTTGTTTACTCCCATCAACAGTATGCCCGAATGGGCACAAACCATAACCATTGCCAATCCTTTGAAGTACTTCATACAGGTAACACGTATGGTTTACCTGAAAGGAAGCGGATTCAGTGACCTGATTATGCAATTTATCGCCTTGTTCCTTATGGCCATCGCTTTGAACGGTTGGGCGGTATTCAGCTACAAAAAGAATTCATAACAGATAAATCGGAACATTTACTTGTTTATCATTGTTAATATCAGTAGCTTAGCAATCTGTTGCTAACCTGATTTTTAATTATCTAAAAGAAAAAAGTTATGAAATTCTTTATTGACACAGCCAACCTGGCACAAATCCGCGAAGCAAATGCATTGGGCGTACTGGATGGTGTAACCACAAATCCGTCTTTAATGGCCAAAGAAGGCATTAAAGGAGTTGAGAACCAACATAAGCATTACATTGAAATATGTAATATAGTGGATGGAGATGTCAGTGCCGAAGTGATTGCTACCGATTATGAAGGAATGATTCGTGAAGGCGAAGAACTTGCCGCCCTTAACCCGCACATTGTAGTAAAAGTTCCTTGTATTGAGGACGGCATCAAAGCTATCAAATATTTCAGTAATAAAGGAGTCCGCACTAATTGTACACTGGTTTTCTCTGCCGGACAGGCATTACTTGCAGCAAAGGCGGGGGCTACCTATGTATCTCCGTTTGTCGGCAGACTGGATGATATTTGTAATGACGGTGTAGGACTGGTTGCACAAATTGTAGAATTGTACCAAACTTATGACTACAAGACACAAGTTCTTGCCGCCTCCATCCGAAACACCTTACATATATTACAATGTGCGGAAGTGGGAGCAGATGTAGTAACCTGCCCGTTATCCGCCATTAAAGGCCTTCTAAACCATCCATTGACAGATATAGGATTAGAAAAATTCCTGGCCGATTATAAAAAGGTAAACGGATAATAAAAAACGTTCCCTCGCCAATCCAAAGGTGGGGGAATTTGTTTTCCAGACATTATTTAAATTTCAAATATCCTATGCGAGTATATTTAATTCCTTTACTCTCATAATGAGAAAGGACTTTGGCCGATTTAATATATAGACTTTCATGAGGATTGATTTTCTTTGTATAGCAGCTCAGCATCTCCGGTGACATACTGGAAGCAGCTGCCTTTATGATAAAAGTATAACGATTACCATCAGCATCAGCAGCAAGTACACTCTGATCTACATAGTATCCAGTCGTTTTATAAGCATCTAGTTGTAATCTTGTCCCCAGGACTTCCAGATGTAAATCGTCAGCCTTTCTCCCGGCTGACCGATAAAACGACTCCCAGCCGGCAAATGATGTTTTCTGATGACCGTTTCATAATGAACTGTGGCAAAAGCCTTTGCCAATACTGCTAACTTTTTGTCTCTGGGGTTACGGGCTTCAAACTTATGTGCCAACCAAAGCACATAGTTAGGATCAATATAATATACTTCCGCCAACCTTTTTCCACGATACTTCCCAAATGCAACTATATCTTCGGACAGACCATAATAAGGTTCAAAGAAAGTGTTATCCTTCACTTTCAGCAGGACATTGCAATTCTGCAAATACTGAAAAGCACGCTCTGCCGCATCATTAAATGTAACTGCCAACGACTGAATAAACAGAGGAGAGTAAGTATTATCCGGAAATATACGCCATAAAGCATAATACGAACGATAAGGAGTGGAAACACTGATTGCATAAAATCCCGCATCTTCTCTACGGCCTTTATTGAAGTTGTCTATCTTTTGAAAAACTCTCTCGGCCATAACGCTAGTGATCTGATATAGGGTTACATCTCTATCCATAGTTACCTCCTATCTTTATAAGGTAAAGATTTTCTTTTCGTAAATATAGCATTTTTTCGATGAAAGGACAAGGGTTTTCACCATTTTTACATAAATTATTTTCTATAATATAAACTGCCGTGTGAACAGGAAAAGTAATAGTTCATAAAAGTATATATAGAAAAAAGTCTGCTTGCTTTCCTTCTTGCAAACAGACTTTGTACTTATAAATCTAATCTTCTAATTACTCAAATATATTGTCCAATCCTCCGGTTTCTTCTACCGAAGTTTCATCTATCAAAGTATCCTTGCAAGGATCAAAGTCATCAGGAATATTGAATTTCTCGTCCTGAGAGTATCCCAAGCTCTTGTCCTTATAGATTTCTGCATATAAAGCCCCCAGATAGGAAGTGCCATAGCAGCCCCCTGCCCGTCCACCATCGTATCAAAGTGAATATCACGCTCTTCACCACCTACCCATACACCGGATACCAATGAAGGGGTGAATCCCATGAACCAACCGTCAGAATTACGGTTGGTTGTACCTGTCTTTCCTCCCATATCGGCAGTAATACCATATAGACGGCGTACACGCCCACCCGTACCTTCATTGATGACCGCACGCAGCATGACCAACATTTTATAAGCACTTGTTTCACTAATCACCTCATCCATTTGTGGAGTGAAATTCGCCAACACATTTCCTTCATTATCCTCAATACGGGTTACAAAAACAGGCGCTGTACGAATACCCCGATTAGCAAATGCCGAATAAGCACTGACCATTTCTCCTACAGAAATCTCACAAGGGCCTAAACAAAGTGAAACCACCGGATCTATCTGTTTATTTTGTACACCAAATGAATGAATCAGACGAACTAGCTGATAAGGATTCAGTTTCCCCATCAAATAAGCCGTTACCCAGTTATCAGAATTTGCCAAGCCCCATTTGATGGTAACCATCTCTCCGTAACGCTTCTTGCTGGCATTACGCGGTGACCATGGACGGCCATTTTCATCTATCAAGGTCTGCTCTACATGGCGCACCTGGTCACAGGGAGAAAAACCGTTCTCCATAGCTAAAGTATATACATAAGGTTTAATAGTAGAACCCACCTGCGACGGCCTACCATCGCCATATCATACTGGAAATAATTATAGTTGGGTCCTCCCACATATGCTTTTACATGACCGGTCAACGGATCCATAGACATGAATCCCGCTCTAAGGAAGAACTTATAGTATTTCAAAGAATCCATCGGAGTCATAATGGTATCCTTTTCCCCCTCGTATGAGAATACGGACATTTCATATTTAGTATTGAACGCTTTCTTTATTTCTGCTTCCGAACACCCTGCCTCTTTCATGATACGATAACGGTCAGTCTGCTTCATGGCCCTGGTCATGATAGAATTCACTTCTGCCTCTGTCAGCTGATTCGTAAACGGAGCCGTTTTCTTTTTCCGTTTTTCCTTGAAGAAGCGGGGTTGCAAATACTGCGCCACATGTTCGTAAACAGCTTCCTCAGCATATTTTTGCATACGTGAGTCGATAGTGGTATAAATCTTCAGACCATCCGTATAGATATTATAATTAGTACCATCTTTCTTCTTGTTTTTAGCACACCAACCGAAAAGAGGATTTGTCTTCCAAGCCAATGAATCCTCATAATATTTCTGCATCTGCCATCCGCGGTAGTCACTTTTCTTCGGTTCTTTAGCCGTCATCACTCCACGCAGATATTCACGGAAGTAAGTAGCCAGTCCTTCCTTATGATCTACACGACGATATTTCAAGACCAATGGCAATGCCTTTAATGAATCAGCTTCCGCATCAGTCAGGTAACCTGCTTTGCGCATCTGGTCAAGAACGACATTCCGGCGTCCGCGTGAACGTTCATTAAACGTTTCGGATTATAAAGTGAAGGATTCTTACACATACCTACCAAGGTAGCCGCTTCCTCAATGTTCAGGTCTTTCGGCTCTTTTGAAAAATATGTATTGGCAGCTGTCTTGATACCGACTGCATTATTCAGAAAATCAAATTTATTAAGATACATGGTCAGAATCTCTTCTTTTGTATAATAACGTTCCAACTGAACAGCAATCACCCATTCGATAGGTTTCTGCAACAAACGCTCCATCACATTATCCGCCGTAGGTGAATAGAACTGCTTTGCCAACTGCTGAGTGATGGTGCTACCCCCACCGGCATTCTTCTGCATCATCACCCCCCGTTTCACCAAAGCGCGGATAAACGCACGGGCGTCAATGCCGGAATGTTCTGCAAAACGTTCATCTTCGGTAGCAATCAGTGCATGAATCAGATTCGGTGAAAGCTGGTCATAACCCACAAATACGCGGTTCTCCTTACTAAGTGACCAAGTGCCCAGCATCTTGCCATCATCGGATATAATCTCGGTTGCAAACTTTAAATTCGGATTTTCCAACTCTTCAATGGGGGGTACATATCCAATCCATCCTTTTGCTATCGCGGTGAATATGAACGCTATAACCAACAGTATGCCGACTACAAGAGCCCAAAGCACATATATAAATTTCTTCCTCATGACGTTTTCTAGTAATTAACGATGCAAAAGTAAGGAAAAACTTTGAGATAGAATGTGTTTCTAACAAAGTTCAACGAAATATCTTTTAAATCTTCGCTCATTTATTTTTTTTTCATACCTTTACACTCCGTATAAGTTGTAATTATAAATACAAGCCAAAATGGAAAATAGAAGTTTAGTTACTATTGCCGAACACTCGAAAGAGAAAATCCTCTACCTCCTGGAGATGGCAAAAGAGTTTGAAAAGAAGCCTAACCGTAAAATTTTGGATGGCAGAGTAGTCGCCACTCTTTTCTTCGAACCCTCCACCCGTACACGACTCAGTTTTGAAACCGCAGCAAACAGATTGGGAGCACGCGTCATTGGATTTACCGATCCTAAAGTGACCAGTTCCTCAAAAGGAGAAACATTGAAAGATACGATCATGATGGTAAGCAATTACGCTGACATTATTGTAATGCGCCATTTTTTGGAAGGTGCTGCAAGATATGCCAGTGAAGTTGCCCCGGTACCTATAGTCAATGCCGGAGACGGAGCTAATCAACATCCGTCACAAACTATGCTAGACCTCTACTCCATATACAAAACACAGGGAACGCTTGAGAATCTGAACATTTATTTGGTAGGCGACTTGAAATACGGACGCACCGTCCATTCTCTGCTGATGGCTATGCGTCACTTCAATCCCACTTTCCACTTCATTGCTCCTGAAGAGCTGAAAATGCCGGAAGAATATAAAATATACTGCAAGGAGCACAATATTAAATACAAAGAATATACAGACTTTAACGAAGAAACGATCGCAGATGCCGATATTCTTTACATGACCCGTGTACAGCGCGAACGTTTCACCGACCTGATGGAATATGAACGTGTAAAAGATGTATATATATTAAGGAATAAGATGCTGGAGCATACCCGCCCCAATCTGCGTATCCTGCACCCTCTGCCCCGCGTCAACGAAATAGCTTACGATGTGGATGAGAATCCGAAAGCTTACTATTTCCAGCAGGCACAAAACGGACTTTATGCGCGCCAGGCCATCCTTTGTGATGTATTGGGCATAACCTTGGACGATGTTATAGAAGATGCAAAAAAGTAAAAAACAAAAATGAAGATGAGCGATAATAAACAAGCATTGCAGGTAGCCGCTTTGAAAAACGGCACTGTTATAGACCATATACCTTCCGATAAATTGTTTACTGTAGTCGCCCTATTGGGATTACAGGATTCAGACTCTAACATAACCATCGGAAACAACTTCGAGAGCAAAAAGCTAGGTAAAAAAGGAATTATCAAGGTGGCCGACCGCTTTTTTACTGATGAGGAAATAAGCCGCCTTTCCGTAGTAGCCCCGAATGTGAAACTGAACATTATCCGTGACTATGAGGTGGTAGAAAAGAAACAAGTCCTGATGCCTCAGGAATTACGTGGCATTGTAAAATGTGCCAATCCCAAGTGTATCACCAATAATGAACCGATGATCACTTATTCCATGTAATCGACAAGGAACACGGCATCTTAAAATGCCACTATTGCGAGAAGGAACAAAGCAAGGAAGGTATTAAGCTGATTTAATCATTATGAAACAAGACTGGAAACCGGGAACAATGATTTATCCCCTTCCGGCCCTATTGGTCAGTTGTGGGAGTACAGAAGAAGAATATAACATTATCACAGTGGCATGGGCAGGTACTATTTGTACCAACCCCGCATGTGTTATATATCCGTACGTCCGGAGCGTCATTCCTATCCCATCTTGAAACGAAACATGGAATTCGTCATCAATCTTACAACTAAAGAGATGCATTTGCCACCGACTGGTGCGGAGTGCGTTCAGGGCAAAGATTATAATAAATTCGAAGAATGAAGCTGACTCCGGGAAAAGCGAAAATAGTCAATGCTCCTATTATTGAGGAATCTCCACTCTGTATAGAATGTAGGGTAAAAGAAATTATCTCACTAGGATCTCATGATATGTTTATTGCCGATGTGGTAAATGTGAAAGCTGATGACAAATACCTGAACGGAGAAACAGGAAAATTCGAATTATCCAAGCTAATCCGCTGGTATATGTTCATGGCGGCTATTTTGAGCTGGGACCGAAAATCGGAAAGTTCGGCTGGTCTGTAGAAAAGAACAGGATGCGGACCAAAGAAAAAGCCTAAAGACACCTCATGAAGAAACTCCTTTTATTGATCGCTTTATTGCTCCTCACCTTATCCGTTCCGGTACGAGGAGAGAAGAAAGGTTTGCAAGAAGAGCCTAAAATCAATGTGGGAATAAAAGGAGGCTTCAATTCTTCCATGTACTTTACCAGCAGGCTGGAGTTAGACGGAGAACGTATGGAAGATGTGCAAAATAATTATAAGGTAGGCTATTTCGCCGCCCTATTTTTCCGGGTACACATGAAAAGACACTTCATCCAACCCGAAATTATGTATAATGTCTATAAAGGTGAAATAGCTTTCAATAAGAATCAGAATAATGAAAATACCCTTCCCGAATTTGCCAAACTGAACAGCACAATTCATTCTTTGGAATTACCTATACTATATGGCTATAGTTTCGTAAAAAGCCGTCCTTACGGCATGGCACTTTTTATCGGCCCCAAATTAGAATATGTATGGAAACATAAGACTGATGAAGAGTTTGAAGGGTTCGGGCATTCCGGCATAAAAGAAGAATTACGCCCTATCAATATAAGTTCCGTTATCGGATTAGGCGTGAATATTGCAAATATATTCTTCGATTTCCGGTATGAAATCGGACTAACCAATATATCCAAATCAATCACTTACGAAAAGAATATAGATGGAGTCATATTTCAGGAAAAAGGTATCTTCATCAATCGTCATCGCAATGTATTAAGTTTCTCTCTAGGAGTTATTTTTTAAGCAGTCATACTCCTCCGTAAGAATTCCGATATCTATCATAATATTACATTCTGAAGAGTTTTCCACCAAAGAATAGAACTGAGGATCAACTATTTCCGGCATTTGACTTCCTATGAAACGACAAAAAGAAAGTCACACGTGTTTTTTCTGTAATTCCACTAAAGATTTTCTTCTAAATAATTTCCTTATATTCTAAAATTACTTAACTTTGTGAACTCAGAATCGAATATCGCACATAAACTTATTATAAAAAGAAATGAAAAGAGACGATTTGATTTTCGACATTATCGAAAAAGAGCATCAACGCCAGCTCAAAGGTATCGAGCTGATCGCATCCGAAAACTTTGTTAGTGACCAAGTAATGCAAGCTATGGGTTCTTGCCTTACCAACAAGTATGCTGAAGGGTATCCCGGCAAGCGCTACTATGGCGGTTGCGAAGTGGTAGACCAGAGCGAACAAATCGCTATCGACAGACTGAAACAAATCTTCGGCGCAGAATGGGCTAACGTACAACCTCACTCAGGAGCACAGGCTAATGCTGCCGTATTCTTGGCCGTTTTAAATCCGGGTGATAAATTCATGGGATTAAATCTGGCTCATGGTGGCCACCTGTCACATGGTTCATTGGTTAACACATCCGGCATTATCTATACTCCATGTGAATACAATCTGAACAAGGAAACAGGACGTGTGGATTACGACCAGATGGAAGAAATCGCATTACGTGAAAAACCGAAAATGATTATTGGTGGCGGTTCAGCATATTCTCGTGAATGGGACTACAAACGTATGCGCGAAATCGCAGATAAAATAGGAGCTATCCTGATGATCGATATGGCTCATCCTGCAGGTCTGATTGCTGCCGGACTGCTGGATAATCCGGTTAAATACGCTCATATCGTTACTTCAACAACGCATAAGACCCTTCGCGGTCCTCGTGGCGGTGTTATCATGATGGGCAAAGATTTCCCTAATCCATGGGGCAAGAAAACTCCGAAAGGCGAAATCAAGATGATGTCACAACTTTTGGATTCTGCTGTATTCCCTGGTATACAAGGTGGTCCGTTGGAACATGTCATTGCAGCCAAAGCTGTTGCATTCGGTGAATGTTTACAGCCGGAATACAAAGAATATCAAACACAAGTAAAAAAGAATGCAGCCGTATTGGCACAGGCTCTGATTGACCGTGGTTTTACGATCGTTTCTGGTGGTACAGACAACCACTCCATGCTGGTAGACCTTCGCACCAAATACCCTGATCTGACAGGCAAAGTAGCAGAAAAAGCATTGGTTGCTGCTGATATCACTGTAAACAAGAATATGGTCCCATTTGACAGCCGTTCTGCTTTCCAAACTTCAGGTATCCGTTTGGGAACTCCTGCCATCACAACTCGTGGCGCAAAAGAAGACTTGATGTTGGAAATCGCCGAAATGATTGAAACTGTTCTTTCAAACGTAGACAATGAAGAAGTGATTGCACAAGTTCGTGCACGCGTAAACGAAACAATGAAGAAATATCCTATTTTCGCTTACTAATTAACGACTTCTATCAATATACTCATAAAAAACTTTGGAGTTTTTTGAAAAAGCTTTATCCTTCTTCAAGAACTTCAAAGTTTTTTATGAAACATCCAGACCATTTAAAAAGAGTAATAGAAAAGTATTTTTATCAGCAGTCCCCACAGAAATCAGTATAAATTTCTACCTTTGCAGACAATTTATCCGTTAATGACGAATGAAAGGAACTAAGAATCTGACTCAAGGCCCTATCCTGAAGCAATTGTTTACTTTGGCAATGCCCATTATGGCCACTTCATTCATACAGATGGCATATAGCCTGACCGACATGGCCTGGGTAGGAAGAATAGGAAGTGAGGCAATAGCCGCTGTAGGTTCAGTGGGTATTCTTACATGGATGTCCACATCTATCTCCCTGCTGAACAAAGTTGGTTCGGAAGTCAGCGTAGGACAAGCCATCGGGGCACAAAACGAACAAGCTACCCGTGCGTTCGCATCACATAATCTTACCTTGTCCTTACTTATATCATTAAGCTGGGGAGCATTGTTATTTATCTTTGCCACCCCTATTATCAGTATCTATGAACTGGAACCTCATATAGCCAAGATGGCTGTGGAATATCTACGGATTATAGCAACTGCCTTTCCATTCGTCTTTTTATCAGCTGCCTTTACAGGGATATTCAATGCCGCCGGACGAAGCAAAATACCTTTTCCATTAACGGTATCGGACTGATTACAAATATGATACTAGATCCTCTTTTTATCTTTGGTTTAAACTGGGGAACTACGGGAGCCGCAATTGCCACTTGGCTGGCCGAAGCTACGGTATGCATACTGTTTATCTATCAATTGAAACAAAAGAAAATATTATGGGATGACTTTCGGTTATTTACTACACTAAAAAAACAATATACACACCACATCTTGAAAATAGGATTACCAGTAGCGGTACTCAATACATTATTCGCTTTCGTCAATATGTTTCTCGGAAGGACCGCAACAGAGCAAGGTGGTCATTTAGGGCTGATGGCACTCACTACCGGAGGACAAATCGAAGCTATCACCTGGAACACCTCCCAAGGATTTTCTACAGCTCTCAGTGCTTTTGTAGCTCAGAACTATGCAGCACGGCAAATCTCCCGTGTACTGAAAGCCTATCGCACCACTTTATGGATGACATTTATATTCGGATCTTTCTGCACATTTCTTTTTATATGTTACGGAAACGAAATATTTTCTATCTTTGTTCCTGAAAAAGCGGCGTATGAAACCGGTGGCGTATTTCTACGTATCGACGGATACTCGCTTTATGATGCTGGAAATTACCATACAGGGCGTTTTTTATGGAATGGGGCGCACCATGCTCCTGCCGTAATCAGTGTCACCTGTAACTATCTGCGCATCCCGATGGCATTATTGTTTGTATCATGGGGCTGGGGTTTGCCGGGTATTTGGTGAGCATAAGCATCACTAGCACTATGAAAGGAATTATTTGTCTGATCTGGTTTATACTTATCAAGAAGAAAGCTTTAAATTATCAAGCTGTTTAATGAACAATTTTTGCATTAAGTCATTAATATATTAAAATGAACATGATTATGAAAAAGACTAAAATTATGGCTTTATTACTGAGTGCAACACTAGTATTCAGTGGATGTGGTAACATGAATAATACCGCTAAAGGTGGTCTGATCGGTGGCGGTGGTGGCGCAGCTTTGGGAGCAATTATCGGCGGAATAGCCGGACATGGTAAAGGTGCGGCTATTGGTGCGGCAGTAGGTGCGGCAGTAGGTACAGGCGCCGGCGTGTTAATTGGAAAAAAAATGGATAAAGCGGCAGAAGAAGCGGCTCAAATCCAAGGAGCACAGGTAGAACAGGTAACAGATAACAACGGTCTTCAGGCTGTAAAAGTTACTTTTGATTCCGGTATTCTCTTCAATACAGGAAATGCAGCCTTGAGTGCACAAGCGAAATCAGCCTTAAGTAAATTTGCAAACAACGTATTGAACCAGAACAGAGATATGGACGTATCCATTTATGGATATACAGACAATCAGGGCTGGAGAAACAGTACAGCCGAACAAAGCATCCAAAAGAACCTCAATCTGTCACAAGAACGCGCTCAAAGTGTGGCTAGTTATTTGCTAGGTTGCGGTGTAAGTAATTCTCAGATCAAGTCTGTAGAAGGTTTGGGTCAAGCAGACCCGATAGGTAATAATGACACAGCCGAAGGACGCCAGCAGAATCGTCGTGTAGAAGTATATATGTATGCCAGCCAACAGATGATTCAGCAAGCGGAAGCAGGTACACTGAAATGATATCAATGACGTTATCATAGAGCGTATCCAATACGCCCGAACCAACGGTCACAACTTTGGATAACATATAAAATAAATCAATTTCGGACAGGTTATTTCTGCCCGAAATTGATTTTAATACACAAGCATGAAAAAAAAAGATTTTAAAATTCATTCGCAATCTGCTGCTTTTTTTCTTTGGTTCTTCCATTCTCGCAGTTATCGTTTTACGCTTTATTCCGGTTTACTTTACCCCGTTGATGTTTATCCGAACTACCCAACAAATCATTCATGGCGAAGATATAAAGTGGAAACACTCTTGGATACCTAAAGAAAACATATCCTCATCTGCCTATGGCTGTTATTGCTTCTGAAGACAATCGCTTTGCCGAGCATAATGGTTTTGACTTCAAAGAAATAGAGAAAGCTTTAGAAGAAAACAAGAACCGAAAACGTCCTCGAGGTGCCAGTACTATCAGCCAACAGACAGCCAAAAACATTTTTTTGTGGCCTGCTTCTTCTTGGATCAGAAAAGGACTTGAAGTGTATTTCACCACTTTGATAGAACTATTTTGGAATAAGGAACGGATTATGGAAGTCTATCTGAACTCTATAGAAATGGGAAATGGTATCTATGGTGCCGAAGCAGTAGCTCGTGAACACTTTCACAAGAATGCCAGCAAACTGACACCGGAAGAATGTGCACTAATTGCAGCCAGCCTTCCCAATCCTCGCAAGTTCAATTCAAGCAGACCTGGCAACTACATGCTCAAAAGACAAAAGAAGATCCTTTATCTTATGAAATGCGTCCCTATATTTCCACCCCAACAAGATACACCTTCTACGGTTTCAAAGAAGAAAAAGAAATAACCCGCACCCCCGTGTGGGCTTTCTTATTTTTAGAGTATTCAAAGAGAGTCTGCGAATCTAGAATAACTTTCTTCATGACCGATGAAGCATGAAGCAAATGCAATTTACCATCCACCCAACAAGCAAATCCTGTATGTACCACATCCAGCCCTTTTATATTGGTGGTAATCGCTATGATATCCCCATTCTTTATGTCCAATTCCTCAGAAGAAACATTCAGACTTGTTTTAGGAATATAAGAAACAGGAACATTTTTCCATTTTTTCTCTATTTCAATCATCTGGGATATCATGGAAGGATTATTTTTCAACCGATGATAACTGTCAGAATGTGTGGACATAAATCCAAATTCAAAACTTGTGATGCAGCAAACCCTAATTCCCCCGTGCGTTCATGTACAATTCCTTTTTGTTCATTATCCTTAATCCAATCACTGAAGTAATGCAAACGCGAGACATAACCGGCTTGTTTCCCATTCCGATAGCGGATACACCGCAACGCTTTTTTGTAACTTTCAAAGTCACTTTTCCCATACTTATCAGTAAGGCTCAATGCAAGTACTGTTTCAACTAACGTGGTACAATCCACCTTATCCAAATGCACAACTAAGGTTTCTTCATCTGTCCCATCCAATGTATTCGCTACGTATGGAACTCCTAATAGATTTTGGGCAAAAAACAATATCTTACAGCTATCGGCCGGCAATCGGGCAGCTTTTTGAAGCAGACTCTCGACTTTTATACTGTCATTTTCTGATGCTGAAACAATACAGGGCATTACTCCTAAAATTATTCCCAGCAACCACGAATACAGTTTTCTCATATATTTTTTCTTATCTACCTGTTTTTTCTGCATGGCAACAAAGATAACACATAACTGAATGAATGCAAATTTTAAAAGAATGAAAAGATAAAAACATCCGCCATGACAAATTCAAACCTGCCACAGCGGATAAAAAACTATATTTTACCTTCAAATCATGCAGTAAACTCTGTTCTTTCCAAATAAGCTATAACATCACCTTTATTAACTACAGCTCCCTGTTGGGCGCAAACTTCTACAATGCGTCCCGTAAAATTAGCAAAGATCTTTTCATACTCTCCCCACGGAGTGGAAATATAACAAAACACTTCATCATGCTGGTATTTCCGTCCGACAAACGGTGCTATAGAAGGACCTTCCACGAAACTTCCCATAAATCTGTCCCTTATCCGGCGCAATAATAGGATCAGCCTTAGTACGCTTATATTTCGAATTGTTTCCTCATCAAAGCCAACTTTTTATCCATACGCCGCATCCTGAGCACGTTGTAAATCATCCATAAAACGTTTCTTGCTACACCCGATTTATAATCACGGTATTGCCGGTCATGCATAGCCAGTTCAAACAACTCTTCCTCATCTTCACCATATTCCCAGCCATTATCATCCATCTCCTTACGGTACTTGTCCAGCTCATCAGGATAGTTCATCTGAGGATCCTCGTCAGTAAACTCGTAACCTTTACTTTTCGCCAGTTCAATTATTTCAGGAGCCAACGCACCCGGCAACTTCCACTTTTTCCCAGAAATCATATCCCATGTATGGTTATCAATCATCGTCCATCTCTCCTCTCCTTTCACCAATTGCATGACATTCATCAAAGCCACATTCTTCACATATTGCTGAACGGTGTTACTAAAGGAGATATCCAATTCGGCCATACATATTCCACTTCTTCAAACAGCATCACTACCAAATCATCCAAACTCATAGGTTCCTTTCCCTGTCCTTTCAAAAGTAGATTTATACCTGAATGTACACCTTTCAAATCGGCCATCATAGATCCCATCATACCACCGGGAAGTCCACAACCTAACAGCAAGGAAGACATGTGCTTATTGGTAGAATCAATAAAATACCCCAAAAAATCATCAATAAACTCCTGCGTCATGCTACGTGCTTTCATATAAGCCTTCATATTGATTTCAGGTACCTGAAAACCTGCATTTTTCAACATAGCCTGTACAGAAATTACGTCAGGATGCACTTTTCCCCATGATAAGGGCTCCATAGCGACATCAATGATATCCGCACCATTCTCACAAACTTCCAAAATAGATGCCATAGATAACCCGGGACCGGAATGTCCATGATATTGTACAATGACTTCAGGATGTTTATCTTTGATGTTTCTCACCAACTGCCCTAACATTTCAGGACGGCCGATACCTGCCATATCTTTCAAACAGATTTCGGGTGCCCCCGCTTCTATTAACTGGTCAGCAATATAAGAATAATAATCCACCGTATGTACAGGAGAATAAGTGATGCAAAGAGTGGCTTGAGGAATCATCCCCGCTTCTTTAGCATATTTTATGGAAGGAATAATATTACGAACTTCATTCAAGCCACAAAATATACGAGTAATATCCACGCCTTGCGCATGTTTTACCTTATACATCAACCGACGTACATCAGCTGGAACAGGATACATTCGCAATGCATTTAAACCGCGGTCCAACATATGCGTCTGAATACCCGCCTCACGTAAAGGTTTGGTAAATGTACGCACTGCCTTGTTAGGATTCTCACCATACAGTAAGTTCACTTGTTCAAAAGCACCTCCATTAGTTTCCACTCGGGCAAAACACCCCATTTCAACGATTAGAGGAGCAATTTTGGCTAACTGATCAGCTCTGGGCTGGTACTTCCCTGATGACTGCCACATATCGCGGTAGACCAAACTGAATTTGATTTCTTTTTCATAATTATTACTTGATTTAAAGGTGTCTTGTCCTTTTGCAAATATAACAAATGAATAAAAATAAAGTTAATATTCGAATCTATTTTTTAGCTTCCAAAAACATGTTTAATATCATATTGTAAACCAATAAAAACAAAAAGGCAGAGCAAAAGAATTTCACTCTACCTTTTTGATAATTTTTCCCTTTGGATTATACAAAATCACGGAGTTGCCCTTGCAAGCGTTGTCTGGTAAAAAAGATTCTGCTTTTTACAGTACCCAACGGCAATCCCAACTTTTCGGCAATCTCACGATATTTGAATCCCGACACATGCATAGCGAATGGAATACGGTATTCTTTGGGAAGCAAGCCGACTATACGATGTATTTCTTTCATGTCATAAGCTCCCTCGGTACTATCAAAGCCGGAATCCTGAGGCATACTTAATGGTAGAGATTGTCTGTATGGTCCACAAATGTCTGGTCACGCACTATTTTCCTATAATTGTTTATAAAGATGTTACGCATAATGGTATACATCCATCCTTAAAGTTTGTATCGGGGATATACTTGTCTTCATTATCCAGCGCTTTCAATGAAGTTTCTTGTAGCAGGTCATTAGCCTCCTCACGGTCGGCTGTGAGTTTGTATGCAAACCGAAGTAATTCTTCTTGCACACCCAGCAGGTTCTTTTTAAAACTAACGCTATTCATAAATCTTTCAGTTTAGGTTCATATTCTTTTTCCATGCTCTCGGTAATGCAAGGATAGCGCATTTTAAATAGGTGTCAAAGAAAAAACTATTAAAATAGGGGGTAAAAACCGTCATTTATCAGTTTTTACCCCCTATTTTGATAGTTTTCAGGTGCTGTTTAGCGTTGTTCCCCCTTTAAAATTGGTAAACAGATGCTATATTTAACAGCTAAAATACGCGCCAAAAACACAGTACTACCTCCTATTATCTGGCAAATAAAGGCTTCCAGACCAAACAGATCACATATCCAATAGGCTAATCCCCCCACCACACAGGCCATTGCATAAATTTCTTTACGAAAAATAAGCGGAATTTCATTAATAAAAACATCGCGGAGCACACCACCTGCGGCCCCAGTGATACTACCCATGATTATAGCTACCCAAAAAGGATATCCGAGAGCAATACTTTTACCTACCCCCACTACTGTAAATAGTGCCAGGCCGATGCTGTCGAACAGGAAGAAAGTGTTATGCATATGAATCAAATACTTGCCGAAAGCAATTACCCAAAACAATGCAAGTCCTGTACATATTAAATATATAGGGTCAGTCATCCAACCCGGAGTCACATCTAGAAGCACATCACGGATAGTACCTCCTCCGATAGCCGTCGCCAAACCCACTACATACGCACCAAACCAGTCAAACTGTTTGGCAGACGCCAATCTGATACCGCTGATGGCAAAGGCAAACGTACCTATAAAATCTAAAACTTGAACAAATGTTAGCATAATGGTTGTTATTTGTCTGCAAAGTAACGAATAAATTCGATAAGAAAATGTATTTTTGTGTTCAGAAAATAGCTTAAAATAAGATGAAAGTAACAATTATCGCCGGTGCACGTCCCAATTTCATGAAAATAGCCCCATTAATGCGTGCTATCAAAGCTGCAAAGGCAGCAGGAAAAAATATCACTGCCCGCCTGGTCTACACAGGTTCGGACGAAGATAAAAGTTTGGAACCTTCTCTGTTTACAGACCTAGATATGCCGCGTCCCGATGTGTATCTGCATGTGGATAATACAGATTTTTTCCAGCGAATGGCAGGTATATTGGTAGCTTTCGCCCGCGAACTGGAACAACATCCTGCACAGGTAGTACTTGTAGTGGATGACCTAACTCCTACTATGGCGTGTTCTATCGTGGCTAAAAAGAAGGGGATAAAAGTTGCTCATCTAGTGGCCGGAACCCGTTCTTTCGATATGGATATGCCAAAAGAAGTAAACAGTATGATAACAGATGGCTTGTCTGATTATCTATTCACGGCCGGAATGGTAGCCAACCGCAATCTGAATCAAACAGGAACCGAACAAGCACATGTACATTTTGTAGGAAACATTCTGATTGATACGCTGCGTTATAACCGTACTCGCTTACAGCGCCCGGTAGCATTCTCTATTATGGGACTGAAAGAAAAAGAATACCTCTTGCTAACCTTGAACAAGCATTCATTGCTAAACAATGATACTGCACTGAAAGCTATCTTCCGCACTATACTGGAAAAACAGACAAGCCGATCGTGGCACCGCTCCACACGTATGTAAAAAACAAGCTGTCTGTTTTAAATATTACTTCTGAAAGGTTATATATATTACCACCGCAACCTTATTTGTCATTCGGTTATTTAGTGAGCCATGCCCAGGGTCTCATTACAGATTCGGGTAACGTAGCGGAAGAAGCTACTTTTTAGGAATCCCCTGTATGACATTAAGTACGTATGCAGAACATCCCGAAACAGTGACAATCGGCACAAACCGGCTAGTGGGGAAGACCCTGAAATCTTAGCAAACGCCCTTGATATGCTGAATAAAGGAGAATGGCAAAAGGGGCTTTTACCGGAACGCTGGGATGGACACACTGCAGAAAGAATTGTGCAAACGTTGCTGGATGAACATAAATAAAATAGAAAACCATTCTCAGATAAAAACACGGATGCCGCAGGATTTGGTATTCTGCGGCATCCGTGTTTTTATTGATTTTCTATCAATATCACTTACACTCTCCTCTTTACCAAGTATAATTCAAACCAAAACTAAGCAATTCCTGCAACTGGAAATAACTCTTGTTATCCTCAGTCAATGTCACACCGTCATCATAACGCGCATGAACAAACAACTTAGTAGACAAATAGCGGTTCAATACAAAATTGAATGTATTTTCCCAACTGGCAATTACGGTGTCATAAGTTGTAAAGTACTCCAATTTAGATTCCCACACAATACTGGAATAATTTTCCAAGTCAGATTACCTGTAAATTTCGAACCGAAAAGATTTGCTGTTTTATGCCCCGGATCCACATTAAAAGCACCCGGATCAGTTATCTTATCATTACTGATATACATAAAAGTATACGCCAGTGGAGATCCTAACAAAGACAATGAATAATTCTTCTTATTCTGCTTAAAGTCCATACCGAGGGTTATATCCAATTGAGCGGGAGACAGAAAATTAGAAATCATATCATTCGTATTCGTCTTATAATTCCCAAAAAACTGGGTCTTGAACTCGCCCGCCAAAGTATAATACCAGTTTTTGAACGCTTTCACACCCAGTTTACTGTTTAAACGAAACAAGTCGGCATTCGTCTTATATTTATGTACTGTATCTGACGGTGCTGTAACAAAACCCAATTTTATTTCCAGCTTATTTTCAAACTCTATACGCTGGCGGTCATCAAAATTAGCTTCCAGCACCAAGCCAGACAATAGCGCATTAGTACTTTCACCACCTTTATACCAGTTATCTGAAATATAATGTTGTGTGAACTGAACATATCCATTCCCCTTATGCGTCCAAAAGTTAGGACGTACCACCAACAATTCATTATCCGTAGTCAAGCTTTCCACCGGTGTTTCCGGTTGAAGGAAACTTTTGATTTTCTCTTTCCTTGGTCTTTTTACTATCTGATTATTTTCCAGTGGTTTCAGGTCGGCCAAATAAAGTTCGTTATTCACCAGTCTGCCCGGATATTGCAAATAATAATTCCTTAATATATTATTCGACCAACGGTCTGCAGCGGCCAAGGTTTCCAAATCGGGCAGCTGATATATAGCAGCAGATACAGAGTCGCGTTTCCCCATATACAGCGAATCAACAGCCGTCATTATTTTCGTATCCGGACTCCATTTTATTTCAAAAATTTCTTTTATAGGAGCTTCATAATAAGTGGGCGGAACAAACAACTTATAAAAAGCCGGATTAGGACGTACCCACCGGGGAGCCGGGATATTCAAATCATCCCACAGTCTGAAATAAGCAAAATAAGATGCGCTCAAAGCTGATAATGAATCAGAAAAGGCTTTCACAGCCGGATCTTCTTTCGTCTTGGTTACTTTCTGTGCCGATGCCTCTCCCATACAGAATACAGCAAGCACTATAGTCAAACATATACTTTTTCTCATACTATTTTTAGTTTTGTGCAAAAATACACTTAATTTTCCTTTTCCCAAAAAACTGTTTCCTTTATATAATAACGAATGATAAATTCAATTTCATCAAATGATTTTTTAAAGCATATCCGACGATATTGAAAAAGATTTTGTAATTTTGCAACTTTGATAAATATTGCGATATTGATAATTAAGAAAATAACATTTAAAAATATTAAGTAGTGGGAGAAACTAAGTATATCTTCGTAACTGGTGGTGTTGCCTCCTCATTAGGTAAAGGTATTATTTCATCATCAATAGGTAAATTACTGCAAGCCAGAGGCTACAATGTGACAATTCAAAAGTTCGATCCGTACATCAATATCGATCCGGGAACTTTGAATCCTTATGAACATGGTGAATGTTATGTAACGGTAGACGGACACGAAGCCGACCTCGATTTGGGACATTACGAACGTTTTTTGGGCATCCAGACAACTAAAGCCAATAACATTACAACAGGACGTATTTACAAAAGTGTTATTGACAAAGAACGCCGCGGTGACTATTTGGGAAAAACTATTCAGGTTATCCCCCATATTACCGACGAGATCAAACGCAATGTAAAATTATTGGGAAGCAAATACAAATTTGATTTTGTCATTACCGAAATTTGGTGGTACTGTAGGTGATATTGAATCACTTCCTTATTTGGAAAGTATCCGCCAATTGAAATGGGAAATGGGACGTAATGCGTTGTGCGTACACCTTACTTATGTTCCTTATCTGGCGGCAGCAGGCGAATTGAAGACCAAACCTACCCAACACTCTGTAAAAGAATTGCAATCCGTAGGTATTCAGCCAGACATATTGGTATTGCGTACCGAGCACGAATTGAGCACTAATTTGAAAAAGAAAGTTGCTCTATTCTGTAACGTAGATGAAAATGCTGTGGTGCAGTCCATCGATATGCCCACTATTTATGAAGTACCTTTGCGTATGCAGGAACAAGGACTGGATGTAACCATCCTTCAAAAAATGGGATTGCCCGTGGGTGAAACTCCAACCCTCGCCCATGGAGAGATTTTCTAGATCGTCGTCACAAAGCAACTAAAAAAGTAAAAATTGGATTAGTTGGTAAATACGATTTACAAGACGCATATAAATCTATCCTTGAAGCTTTGTCACAAGCAGCCACTTACAATGACCGTAAAGCGGATATCCACTTCATCAATAGCGAGAAACTGACAGATGCCAATGTAGAAGAGCAAATTAAGGAAATGGATGGTATCATCATCTGTCCAGGATTCGGACAACGTGGCATAGAAGGTAAGTTCGTCGCTATTAAATATGCACGTACACACAATGTACCCACTTTTGGTATCTGTCTAGGTATGCAGTGCATGGCTATTGAGTTTGCCCGTAACGTGCTAGGTTATACAGATGCCAATAGCCGTGAAATGGATGAAAAAACGCCACACAACGTGATAGACATTATGGAAGAACAGAAAGCTATTACCAACATGGGCGGCACTATGCGCTAGGGGCCTATGAATGTATCCTTGACCAACACTCAAAGACTTTCGAAGCCTATAAAAGCGAACATATACAGGAACGCCACCGTCACCGCTACGAATTCAACAATGACTATAAGCAGGAGTACGAAAAGGCGGGTATGAAATGTGTGGGTACCAATCCAGAATCCGATTTAGTGGAAATAATTGAAATTCCAACATTAAAATGGTTCATCGGAGTCCAGTTCCATCCCGAGTACAGCAGTACAGTATTGAAACCACATCCTTTGTTCCTGTCATTTATCAAAGCGGCAATAGACAAATAAGAAACGAGAATTATAATATAATAAGGTAAACAAGTAAAAATGGACAAAAACACTTTAGTGGGATTCGCCCTGATTGGTGCAGTTGTGATAGGCTTCAGCATCTACAACCGTCCTAGCCAGGAAGAAATGGCACGTGCCAAACATTATCAGGATTCCATTCAGGCGATAGCCCAAAAAGAGGCCGAACGACAGGCACAGGCTGCCACGACACAGAGCCAGAATGCAACATTGCATTTAGACTCTACCTCTATGTTCTATGGCGCAAGCCAAGGTGCGGAACAGCTAACGACACTGGAAAATAATGTAGTAAAACTGACTTTCACCAATAAAGGTGGACGGGTATGTGCAGCCATATTAAAAGACTATAATGGACAGGACGGCAAGCCTTTGATGCTGTTTGATGAAAAAGATTCGGGCATGAATTTCGCTTTCGAAGGAAAGAATGAAAACATTTTGACCGAGGATATGTATTTCCAGCCTACCAACGTAACAGACAGCACTGTAACCATGCGTCTGGCAGCAAACAATGGAGCTATATAGATTTCGATTACAAACTTTTGCCGGATGCTTACATGGTGAATTTCACAATTCGCGCAAATGGCATGCAGAATTTCTTCCCTCCTGCCCTGAACACTGTCAATATAAACTGGCGTCAACGGGCACGTCAACTTGAAAAAGGTTTCAGCTTCGAGCAGCGCTATACCTCGCTCACCTACAAGCCAGTAGAAAAAAGTTCAGATTATCTGAACGAAATGAAAGAAGCAAAAGAAGATGTAACTGATCGTTTGGACTGGATTGCTTTCAAAAATCAGTTCTTCTCAAGCGTACTTATTGCCGATCAAGATTTTGACAAAGCCTCCCTAACCTCTACCCCCCAACAGGAAGGAAGCGGATATATGAAGAACTATACCGCAGACATGACAACTTCTTTGATCCTACCGGAAAGCAGTCTACCAATATGCAGTTCTACTTCGGTCCGAACCATTTCAAGACTTTGCTGAACAGCAATGATCTAAGCCTTTCCCAAAAAGACTTGGAACTAGAAGATCTGGTTTATTTGGGATGGCCCATTATCCGCTGGGTAAACCGCTGGTTCACTATTAATTTGTTTGATTGGCTCTCGGGTTGGGGACTGAGCATGGGTGTCGTATTGCTGCTGATGACAATTATCGTCAAAGTGTTAGTTTATCCGGCTACCTACAAATCATATATGTCTTCTGCCAAGATGCGCGTCCTGAAACCGTATATCAACGAGATTAATGCAAAATATCCCAAGAAAGAGGATGCTTTAAAAAAGCAACAGGAAACGATGGCACTTTACAGCAAATACGGAGTAAGCCCCATGGGAGGTTGCTTGCCTATGCTGATACAAATGCCGGTATTCATGGCTTTATTCTTCTTCGTGCCTAACGCTATTGAGTTGCGTCAACAAAGTTTCTTATGGGCCCGGACTTATCCACTTATGATGATATTATCAACTGGGGAACCAACATTCCTTTGCTGGGCAATCATTTAAGCCTCTTCTGTTTGCTGTTCAGTATCACTAATATTCTGAATACCATGTACACCATGAAACAGCAGGATATGGGACAACAGCAATGCCGGGTATGAAACTAATGATGTATATCATGCCAGTCATGTTTATTTCATCTTCAACGGTTATTCTTCCGGTTTGAATTATTATTACTTCATTTCCGGACTGATTGGTATCCTCACTATGGTGATTCTGCGCAAAACAACTGATGAAAAGAAATCCTTGCCATGCTGGAAGCACGGAAAGAAAAGAAAAGCCAAAAGAATGGCGGCAAACCAGGTGGTGGCGGACTAATGGCCAAACTGGAGGCTTTGCAAAAGGAGCAGGAGCGTCTGCAACAAGAAAGAATGAATAAAGGAAAAAAATAACGAGTTACACTCCCTTAAAAAGACAGCGAGGCCGCCGTATTATTACAGAATAGCGGTCTTCGCTGTTCTGTAATAATACGATAGCTACTTCTATATTTATTCCTCTCAGCAAAGATACCATCCACAAGCACACAAAGAAACAAAACAAATATGCAGGAACATTTCACATCACCGGCTTTTATACGTATTTTTGCAGTCAATTAATCATCAAAAACAATTTTTAGATATGAATAAATCAAGCGCAACCATCATGGCAGCAGCACTTATGCTAGCTTCTTCCTGTACCGAAGTAAAGCAGGAAGGACAGGGCTACGAACCCATTATAGGTAAGAAGAAATCACCATCAAAGATGGCCGTCTCACCCCCGAAGCCCTGTGGGCAATGGACGTATAGGCAGTCTGAGTATTTCCCCCGACGGCAAAAAGATAGCCTACACTGTAGCCTATTATAGTGTTCCCGAGAACAAAAGCCATCATGTAATTTACGTAATGAATACCGATGGAAAGAACAACACCCTGCTTACTCAAACAGCCTGGAATGAAAGCGAACCTCAATGGATAAAAGGCGGAACAAAAATCGCATTCTTATGCAATGAAAGTGGTGGCAGCCAGATTTGGGAGATGAATCCTGACGGTACGGAACGCCGTATTATTTCCGATTTCAAAGGAGACATAGAAGGATTCTCTTTTTCACCGGACGGCAAAAAGATTCTTTTCATCTCACAAATAAAATACGGCCAACGCACCGTAGACCTCTACCCTGACCTACCCAAAGCCAGTGGTATCATTGTAAACGACCTGATGTATAAACATTGGGACGAATGGGTAGAAAGTATTCCGCATCCTTTTATCGCTGATTTTAATGGTAACATGATGGGAGCAGCCACCGATATCATGGAAGGTGAACCGTTTGAAGCTCCAATGAAACCTTTCGGAGGTATCGAGCAACTGGCTTGGAGCAACGACTCTAAACAAATAGCTTACACCAGCCGAAAGAAGCAAGGATTGGCATACGCAGTATCTACCGACTCAGATATATACCTATATAATATAGAAAAAGGCACAACACTGAACCTGTGCAAACTGAATGGACAAGATTCGAATGGAACAGATGAGATGAGAGGATATGACACTAATCCGAAATTCAGTCCCGATGGCAAATACATTGCATGGCAAAGCATGGAGCGCGATGGTTACGAAAGCGACCGAAACCGCCTGTGCGTCTACAATTTGAATAACGGCCAAAAGACATTTGTCACCGAAAGTTTCGAATCGGGCGTAGATGACTACTGCTGGAACAATGATTCACAAAGTCTGTATTTTATCGGTGTATGGCATGGAACCAGCATGGTATACAGTACCAATCTGAATGGTGATATAAAAAAACTGACTGACGGCATGTATGACTACGGATCAGTAGCCATGGCAGGCGACAAAATAATTACCAAACGTCATTCTATCAGTGCTGCTGATGAAATCTACACTCTCACTCCTGCCGACGGACAAGTGGCACAACTCTCACACGAGAATGACCACATCTTTAAACAACTGAAATTGGGCAAAGTAGAGGAAAGATGGACCAAGACTACTGACGGCAAGCAAATGCTCTCATGGGTGATCTATCCCACTAATTTTGACGCAAACAAGAAGTATCCTACTTTGTTATTCTGTGAAGGTGGGCCACAAAGTCCCGTTAGCCAATTCTGGAGCTATCGCTGGAACTTCCAGATTATGGCAGCCAACGATTATATTATCATCGCTCCGAATCGTCGCGGTCTGCCGGATTCGGCATGGAATGGTTGGAACAAATTAGCGGTGACTACGGAGGTCAATGTATGAAAGACTATTTATCCGCCATAGATGATATTTCGAAAGAACCATATGTAGATACCGACCGTTTAGGATGCGTAGGTGCCAGCTTCGGCGGATTCTCCGTCTATTGGCTGGCGGGACACCATAACAAACGTTTTAAAGCATTTATTGCACACGATGGTATATTCAATATGGAACAGCAATATCTGGAGACAGAAGAAATGTGGTTCGCCAACTGGGATATGGTGGTGCATATTGGGACAAAAACAATGCAACAGCCCAACGTACCTTTGCCAACTCTCCCCATCGCTTCGTTGACAAATGGGACACTCCTATTCTCTGCATTCATGGTGAAAAAGATTATAGAATTCTCGCTTCACAAGGTATGTCGGCATTCAATGCGGCTGTGTTGCGCGGTGTTCCGGCCGAACTTTTATTATATCCGGATGAGAATCATTGGGTCTTGAAACCGCAAAATGGAGTGTTATGGCAACGCACATTCTTTAACTGGTTAGATAAATGGCTTAAATAGCGCCTAAATTACCGCAATATTATCCGTTATTAGAACTATATAGTATAATTCTCAATTGTGTTACCTTTGTAAGGTCAAACAAAAAAAATGAACATTAAGTGATATTTGTTAAGCTACCTTTTATTAGGTAAGTAAACAATAGCTTGTGAAAGTAGTTGTTTACAGTGTTAGTATATAAATAACTTTTTATTCCCCGTGCTTTGTGAGCGCACAAAGTGGATGATTACAAAATAATAAAGTGATTATTTTTTCGTGATACCGGCTTGTGATAAGTCGGTATCATTTTTTATCCCAGTATGATAGTATCTTATTATATCCAAAACAACAATATCCATCCACCTACCAAAATGTAGACGGACGGATATTGTCTTACTTTTATTCTCAATCTCTGCTCAAAATAAAAGCGAAGACGTCTTTTATTTAATTTTAACAGACGAAGCTTCCTATTTTTTCTGCATTAATCCTTTAAATGCCGTAGGATAAGGAGTTTCAAACTCCATCAACTCTCTGGTTACCGGATGATAGAAGCATAACTTGAAGGCATGTAACGCCAATCGTCCTAAAGGATCACACTCACTGCCATAACGCCGGTCACCAATAACAGGATGACCTAAATCCGACATATGCACACGAATCTGATTCTTACGTCCTGTTTCCAAATCCAACTCCACCAAAGAATATCCATTGGCCCGCTTTATTGTTTTATAATGAGTAACCGCAAACTTACCTTCCCCATCATCCACAGGACTGGAACTAACATACAATTTCCGGTCGGTCAACCAAGACTCTACTGTACCGTAATCCTTCTCCATATCACCAGAAACGATGGACACATAACGACGGTCCGTCACAATATCATGCCAATTATCACGTAAAGTATTCTGGTTTTTTTCATCCTTGGCATACATCATCAATCCCGAAGTTTCACGGTCCAGACGATGTACTACAAATACGCGGTTGAAACGATGTGAGCGCTTTACATACTCATTCAAAATATGTTGTGCAGTACGTTCCTTCTGACGTTCTGTGCTGACAGAAAGCAACCCTTCCTTCTTTTCCACCACCAAGATATAAGCATCCTCGTATACCAGTTTCAGCATCGGATGTTTAAACTCACGGTTATTCTTCGCCTTAGACATCTGCACTTTCATACCTGGTTTCAACGCGAAGTTATATTGAGTAGTAATCACATTATCTACCAAAATCACACGGTTGGCAAGCAACGCCTTTACCTTGCTACGACTGATTCCCGCCATTTTCCGCATCAGGAAATCCATCAGCTCAGCGGACTCCGTCACATTATATATAGTATATCGGGCAACGCTTTTCGCCTTTGGTCTGCCGGAATCATTTTTTTTACCTCTTGACATAATTCTATTTACTGTTTAAACAATTTATAATTGAGCCATTCGGATTATCCTCTTTTTTCCAGCAACACTACATTTTCCACATGATGTGTATGGGGGAACATATCTACGGGTTGCACGGCCATCACCTTGTATTTGGCATCTAACAAAGACAAATCACGTGCCTGAGTGGCTGGATTACAGCTAACATACACAATCCGCTGAGGCTCAGCAAAAAGGATTGTATTAATCACATCATCGTGCATTCCGGCACGGGGAGGATCAGTGATGATAACATCAGGACGACCATGTTGACTGATGAACTCTTGAGTCAGGATATCCTTCATGTCACCGGCATAAAATAAGGTATTGTCAATGCCATTGATTGCCGAATTCACTTTGGCATCTTCTATCGCTTCAGGCACATATTCGATACCAATCACTTTCTTTGCCTGACGTGAAACGAAGTTGGCTATGGTTCCAGTCCCCGTATAAAGATCATACACCAACTCATTACCAGTCAATCCGGCAAATTACGGGCCACCTTATAAAGATTATACGCCTGTCCGGAATTAGTTTGATAAAATGATTTCGCTCCTATCTTGAATCGCAAGCCTTCCATTTCCTCAAAAATATGGTCATTCCCTTTAAACACCATCACATCCAGATCGTTAATGGTATCATTACACTTATTATTGACTACATATAACAAGGAAGTGATTTGCGGAAAACGTTCTGCAACAAAAGTCAGTAACCGCTTCATTAAATCCAATTCACCCTCTTCTACAATCTTGCATTGCAGCAACACCATAAGCTCACCCGTACTTGAGGTACGAATCATCAAGTTGCGAAGCATTCCTTCTTGAGAACGCAGATTAAAGAAAGAATAATTGTGTTCGTATGCATAGTCACGAATCGCATTGCGTATCTGGTTGCTGATATCATCCTGTAACCAGCACTTGTCTATAGCCAGCACCTTGTCAAATGCACCGGGAATGTGGAAACCTACGGCATTCATCTGATCGTACTTCACATCTTCCTTTACCTCTTCCTCTGTCAGCCAACGTTTGTTAGAAAACGTAAATTCCAATTTGTTGCGATAAAATTCCGTTTTTTCCGACCCCATGATAGGTGAAATTTCCGGCAATTCAATCTTGCCGATACGGGTCAGGTTATCCGTCACCTGCTTTTGCTTATACTTTATTTGTTCTGTGTATGGCAGACACTGCCACTTACAACCACCACATACACCATAATGCTGACAGAAGGGTACTGCACGCACAGGAGAATACTCATGGAATTTCACTGCCACAGCTTCTGCATAATGATTTTTCTTACGTTTTACCTGCAAGTCTACCACATCACCGGGTACTACATAAGGCACAAACACTACCAAGTCATTCACTTTCGCCAAAGCTTTTCCTTCGGCAGCTACATCTGTTATCGTTACCTTCTCTAATAATGGAAGTTCTTTCTTCTTTCTAGCCACTTTTCCGAATAAGTTAATTTGGGGACAAATTTAAGCATTTTCCCCGAATATACCCCCATAAATCGAAAGATATTAAAATTGTAAAGTAGAAATTACAATTTCTGCTAATTTTTTTCAGTAAATAGTTTGGAGATAAATAAAATATGTATAGTTTTGCGATTACATTTTTTGAGCGAGTTAACTTTAAATACATTATTATGGATAAAAAAAGAGTTTACACCTTTGGTAATGGACAAGCTGAAGGAAAAGCAGATATGAGAAATCTGCTTGGTGGAAAAGGCGCTAACCTGGCTGAAATGAATCTAATCGGTGTTCCCGTACCTCCGGGATTTACAATCACCACAGAAGTTTGTAGCGAATATTATGAGTTAGGTAGAGATAAAGTAGTAGAACTGCTGAAAGCGGATGTTGAGAAAGCCATCGCCAACATTGAAAGTCTGATGAACTCTAAATTCGGTGATATAGAAAATCCGTTATTGGTTTCCGTACGTTCAGGTGCTCGTGCTTCCATGCCTGGAATGATGGATACAATCCTTAATTTAGGTTTAAATGACGAAGTGGTGGAAGGCTTGAGCCGCAAGACCGGACGTCCTCGTTTCGCATGGGATTCTTACCGTCGTTTCGTACAAATGTATGGTGACGTAGTATTGGGTATGAAGCCGGTAAATAAGGAAGACATCGATCCTTTCGAGGAAATCATCGAAAAAGTAAAGGAAGAAAAAGGTGTGAAGCTAGACAACGAATTAGAAGTGGAAGACCTTAAAGAACTGGTTAAACGCTTTAAAGTCGCTGTAAAAGAACAAACCGGACAAGATTTTCCGACCTGTGCATACGAGCAACTTTGGGGTGCCATCTGTGCTGTATTCCGTAGTTGGATGAACGAACGCGCCATTCTTTACCGCAAGATGGAAGGTATTCCTGCCGAATGGGGTACTGCTGTAAGTGTACAAGCCATGGTATTCGGTAACATGGGTGACACTTCAGCTACCGGTGTTTGCTTCTCTCGTGACGCTGGTAACGGTGAGGATTTGTTTAATGGCGAATATTTGATCAACGCACAAGGTGAAGATGTTGTAGCCGGTATCCGTACCCCGCAACAAATCACAAAAATCGGTTCTCAGCGTTGGGCAGAACGTGCCGGTATTTCTGAAGAAGAACGCATAGCCAAATATCCCTCTATGGAAGAAGCCATGCCGGAAATCTACAAAGAACTGGATGCCCTGCAGACCAAATTGGAAAACCACTATCGCGATATGCAGGATATGGAATTTACTGTACAGGAAGGGAAATTATGGTTTTTGCAGACTCGCAACGGTAAACGTACCGGAGCAGCTATGGTAAAAATCGCCATGGACTTGTTGCGTCAGGGAATGATTGATGAAAAAACAGCGTTGGAGCGTTGCGAACCTAATAAATTAGACGAACTTCTCCACCCTGTGTTCGATAAGAAAGCTTTGAAAGAAGCAAAAGTTTTGACTCGTGGTTTGCCCGCTTCTCCGGGTGCTGCTACCGGTCAGATTGTGTTCTTCGCCGATGATGCAGCTAAATGGGCCGCCGATGGTAAGAAAGTAGTAATGGTACGTATAGAGACTTCTCCGGAAGACTTGGCAGGTATGGCTGTCGCCGAAGGCATCCTGACCGCACGTGGCGGCATGACTTCTCACGCTGCAGTTGTGGCCCGTGGTATGGGTAAATGCTGCGTATCCGGTGCTGGTGCTATCAATGTGGATTATAAGACACGTACCGTAGAAATTGAAGGTATTACATTAAAAGAAGGTGATTTCATCTCTCTGAACGGTACTACCGGTGAAGTATATAAAGGTAAAGTGGAAACCAAAGCAGCCGAAGTTTCAGGCGATTTCGCCGCATTGATGGATCTTTGCAACAAATACACCAAGCTGAATGTCCGCACCAACGCTGATACTCCGCATGATGCGGAAGTAGCTCGCGCCTTTGGTGCTTCAGGTATCGGTCTTTGCCGTACAGAACACATGTTCTTTGATGCTGAAAAGATTGTCGCTATGCGTGAAATGATCCTATCACCGGATGTAGAAGGACGCAGAAAAGCTCTAGCCAAATTGCTTCCTTATCAGAAAGCCGACTTCAAAGGCATCTTTAAGGCTATGGATGGATGTCCGGTTAATGTTCGTCTGCTCGATCCTCCTTTGCATGAGTTCGTTCCCCACGATGCAAAAGGTCAGGAAGAAATGGCTAAAGCAATGGGCGTAACTGTACAGGAAATCAAAAAAACGTGTGGAAAGTCTGTGTGAACACAATCCGATGTTAGGCCACCGCGGCTGTCGTTTGGGTAACACCTATCCCGAAATCACAGAGATGCAGACTCAAGCGATTCTAGGTGCTGCAATTGAACTGAAGAAAGAAGGATATGATCCGCATCCCGAAATTATGGTTCCCTTGACCGGTATCCTGTATGAATTCGAAGCTCAGGAAAAGGTAATCCGTGATGCAGCAGCAGCATTATTTGAAAAAGAAGGTATGGAAATTCCGTTCAAGGTAGGTACCATGATTGAAATTCCGCGTGCTGCATTGACAGCCAACCGCATTGCCAGCCGTGCAGAATACTTCTCATTCGGTACCAATGACTTGACTCAGATGACCTTCGGTTATTCCCGTGACGATATCGCTTCATTCTTGCCGGTATATCTGGAAAAGAAGATTCTGAAAGTAGACCCGTTCCAAGTACTCGATCAAAATGGTGTAGGTCAGCTGATTGAAATGGCTGTAGATAAAGGTCGTTCAGTTCGTCCTGATTTGAAATGCGGTATCTGCGGTGAACATGGTGGTGAACTTCATCAGTGAAATTCTGTCACAAAGTTGGTTTGAATTATGTATCTTGTTCTCCATTCCGCGTACCTATCGCCAGACTTGCTGCTGCCCAGGCGGCTGTGGAAGATATGAAATAAATTGATTATTTTCTGAATATAAAAGTAGGAGATACTTAGAACAAGTACCTCCTACTCTATTTTTATGGCATTTTATTTTTTTAAGAAAAACATAGTTTATACATTTGTCTACAAGACAAAATCTATACTCATATGAAAAACAAATGCCTCTTTGTATTACTATTAGCTTTGGGATGTTGCCATGTACAAGCACAAAAAAGTCAAAAGAATCCTTTGCCCGAAGCACTCGTCCAATTGAATCAAAAAGTGGATTCCGAACTGATTCCCGGAATAAAAAGGTCTCCCCTGATTGGAATTTCTACAGATATAAGTCTGAAACGGACAGCCGTAAACACGGCATATGTACAGTCAGTCATTCTCTCTGGAGGAATTCCTTATATGATACCTGTAACGGATAATGTAGAGATACTGCGTCAAATTGTATCCCAGCTGGACGGAATTGTCTTTACAGGTGGAGAAGATATCCAACCGATATATTATGGTGACCTTCCTTATGAAAAACTGGAAGAAGTAAGCCCCGCCCGGGATACCTTCGATTTAATGGTGCTAAAAATGGCCGCAGACCGGAATATTCCCATATTAGGAATTTGCAGGGGACTGCAATTAATGAATGTAGCTTTCGGTGGAACTTTATATCAAGATCTGCCCACACAACATTCCTCAAGTGTCAACCATCGCCAAGAAGAATCCGGCACTACCCCCACCCATCCGATATCCATCATAAAGGAAAGCAAGTTGGCAGAAATTACAGGACAAGAAGTGCTGCAAGTCAATACATTCCATCATCAGGCTATCCGGAAATTAGCACCGGGATTCAAAATCACGGCTTGGGCACCCGACAGTATAGCGGAAGCTATAGAAGCTTATCCCATACGACAAATGATAGGTGTGCAATTTCATCCGGAAATATTTACAGCTGCCGGAGATACCACCATGCATAAATTATTTAAATTCCTGGTGAACAAGGCTGATACATTCAACCTAGCTAAAAAAATTCATAGCCGTATTCTATCCATTGACACTCATACAGATACTCCTCTTTGGTTTAAAAACGGTTACAGCGTAGGCTTGAGAAAAGACAACATGGTCAGCATCCCCAAAATGGAGGAAGGCAAATTGGACGCACAGTTCCTAGCCGCATTTATATGGCAGGGGAAACGAGATGACGTATCTTCACAAAAAGCCGTAGAAAGCACCACCCTATTGATTCAATCCATTTATGACGAAGTAGCGAAATACAAAGATTTTTGCGGCATCGCCCTTACGGAAGAGGATTTGGTACGTTTAAAGAATGAAGGCAAGAAAGCTTTCTTTATAGGGATCGAGAATGGTTACGCCATCGGCAAGGACCTAAAGAATATAAAAAAATACAAACAGATGGGAGTTAATTATATAACTCTCTGCCATTCTTATGATAACGATATTTGCCATTCGTCCACTCATACGGAAGATGCGACTCAAGGACTGACACAGTTTGGTCGTGAAGTAGTGAAGGAAATGAACCGGTTAGGTATTATGATAGACATATCACATGCCAGTGAAGGTACTTTCTGGGATGTGATAAAATATAGTACACAACCTATCATCGCCTCTCATTCCTCGTCAAAGGCTTTATGCGACCATGACCGTAATCTAACAGACGAACAACTCCGTGCCTTAGCGAAAAATGGCGGAGTGGCACAGTTATGTCTCCTTGATGCCTATATCAATAAAAGCCCAAAAGCCGCATCCGTTTGTGATGCTGCCGAACATTTGGACCACATGATTAAGGTAGCCGGCATAGACCATGTAGGAATAGGTACGGACTTTGATGGCGGTGGTGGTCTGCAAGGATGTAAAGGAGATAATGACTTAATTAATCTGACCATAAAAATGATTGAAAAAGGATATACGGAAGAAGATTTAAGAAAGATTTGGGGAGGTAATCTCTTGAGAGTAATGAAGCAAGTACAGGAAGCACCACTTCGTTGAAAAAACGTAGATAATACCCAAACAAGGATAATCAAAAAATATATAGAAATATCCTGTTATCATTTTTCGGAAATTATCGGGGCTGTCTCACCAATGGACAGCCTCTTTTTGTAACCTACAGTTTAATAGTAAAAGAAATAAGACAGACCCTTATTCCCCTCTCCTCACTATAGGAATTTTCCTATTACAAATAGGGAAATTCTCCTTTACAAATAGGAATATTCCGTTTATTGTATCATTCTCTCCACTTATCTTTGTGACATAAGAAAAGCAAACTTTAAAATTAACGGATATGAGAACAAAAATACTGAAATACTTCGGAATGGTAGTTGTACTGATAATAATGGTTAGCCTAACCTCCTGTGAAGTATCTATAGGAAGTTGGTACGATGATGATGATTACAGCGAAATATATTACAGAACCACTCGGGAACTATGTAGCCGAACTTGGCAGGAAACTTGGTACAAGACGGTGAATACTACACACAACGACTAGACTTTTACGAAAATAGAACAGGCACAGACATCATACGAATAGAACATCGGAACGGCTATGTAACCGAAGACAGGTACAATTTTGAATGGAGATGGGATAACAGTTCACAGACATGCATCCGTATGGTTTACGGTCCCAGTGACGTTTCATATTTTGAAAATGTATGGCTAGCCGGAAACTTCTTAAAAGGCTCATTGGATGGTATTAATGTAAATTTCACAGGAATCAGGTAAAAAGAAAAAAGCGGGATGACACCCAACACATATCATCCCGCTCTCCTTTTTCCCAATATACTACTCACTCTTAATGCTATTTACTGGATTCTCATTAGCGATACGCCAAGCTCTAACAACGACACACACCACTATCAGAGCGATAATCACCAATGCTGTTCCGACAAAATACAACGCATTCATGTCTATCGTTTCGGCAAATTGATCCAACCAGGCTTTTCCTGTAAAGTATGATACAACAATTCCTATCAAACCGATGGAACAGCAACATACAATATATCACGGGACAGCAACCGGAGAATAGTCGAAGCTTCGGCACCATTCACCTTACGGATGGCTATTTCCTTACTGCGACGTTGTGTTTCATCATTCACATAGCCTATCAACCCCATAACAACAATAAGCAAAATAAAAGTAGAAGTAATCCATACAGAATTACGAAAACGGTATACATTACGATAGATTTCCTTCAGCATGGTATCTATCGGAATAAATTCCAATGCCTTAGTGGAATGCACCTGCTCCATGTATTCGTTCAGTTTTTTCAAACTCTCATCGTATGGCTGCCTTAAACGTACATCAAAAGTGTGGCTAGTATTATGACTATAAACTAAAGCTACGGGAAACTGCTTATAGAGAAAAGACGTATTGCGCACATTACGGAATACACCAACAATGGTGCCAGCTTTATCAAAATCATTCAATCGTTTGCCTACTGCCCCATCTGTCCATTTCATCAGCCGCACTACTTCTTCGTTGACCAATACATCCCCCTCATTCTGCATATCTTTCCCTTCAATAATAGTAATCCCCATGGTTTCAGCATAATTTTTATCACAAGGATTATACATCAAGGTTTCTATTCTCTTGCCACTATTATCAATCAGCCCACGAGTCCAATACTCTCCCAGAACCCCATGCATAGAACGGGTGGCATTTTCCACCATGGGTTGACGACGAAGATCGCTAACCATATTCTCAGCTTCTTCGGGTGACATCCATGTCTCCGCCTCCACCAATCCTGGAGTACGGATACCCATATCACTATTAATCAAATGATGATACTGCATCAAAGATACTAACAAAATCCCCATTACAAAAGATACTCCCATAAATTGTACAAATAAAAGAGAACGCTTCCACCCTTTTTTCCCATCTGTGTAACGACGAAAAAACTTGAGTGACAGGAATGCGTGAAAACAATCTTCCCGGTAACACTCCGGCTACCATGAACAGTACAAAAACAATGAGCATCGGAACCCATAGAGTTTCCAATGTAAAGAGTGAGGATAACTGCACCGAAAGTAAATCTTCTATCAGATCTTTGGTATTGAAAATAATAAAGAGGGCCACTATAACGGACATCAATACCACAATCCCCGTCTCAAAAAGGAACATACTGAAAATATTGATTGCACTGGCACCACTACACTTATGCACACCTATACTTTTTGCCCTGCGGCTCATGGTAGCAATAGCTACTAATACATAGTTCATGATTGCCACAAAAAAATATGGCAAAGCCAAAAAACCATAAATGTAAAGGCGAGTGCGGGTATTTGAGTCATCCAAATGAATTTCGGGCAATGGCTGTGCATCATAAAAATTTCTCCATTCATCATCAGCAGAATCAGGATAATATTTTTGCATAGCCTTGTATATCTGACGATTGATTTCTTCCCTGTCCACCCCATCGCGCAAACGGAGAATAGTATAATAAATGTCATTACGCCCCCATGTTCCACCCCCTATATAACCACCTCCGGCATAAATGGGAGCTACAAAATCAAATGATAGGCCGTATTTTCCGGAGTATCCTGATAAACACCACGGACTGTCAGTTCATGCTGTTTATCCAAAGATAATTTTTGTCCCACAGTCCTGTCCACCAAAGGCATCACGAACAAAAGTTTCAGAAACGAATATGCTCCCTGCCCTTTGCAATTCCTCAGGATTCCCTTTCAATACTTTGATGCCGAAAGTACGGAAATAGCAAGTATCTACATAAGCGTAATTTACATCTTTCAGCTTATGACCATCCTTGAATACATTTAATGTCTCAAAATTGAAAATGACTGTAGCATTTTCAATCCATTGTGACAAATCACTGCGGAACGCTTCTGCCATCGGAGCAAACAAGCTATCATCATATCCTTCTCCTTTCTCTCCAGTCTTCACATTCTCTCCCCCTCCACGTACCAATACCAATCGGTCGGCCTCAGGGTAACATTTCTCATAATTGAGTTCAAATGCTATTTGTGAAAAAAGCAAAATACCAATAGTCAGACCTAATGAAAGCGATATGACTTTCGTCACGTTGCTTCCACGGCCGTGTAATATCGATTGTATTGCATAATAGATTTGTTTCATAACAACCCTCCTTTCATTAATTATTCTTTAATGTTCGCCACTACGCTACCATCAAACAAATGAATGACACGATGAGCAAATCCGGCATCATGCTGAGAGTGAGTTACCATAACAATACTAGTCCCCTCCTTGTTAAGTTCGGTCAATAGATTCATTACTTCAGCACCGTTCTTTGAGTCCAAATTACCAGTAGGCTCATCGGCGAGGATCAATTTAGGATTAGTAACCACAGCACGGGCAATAGCTACACGCTGTTGTTGACCACCGGAAAGCTGTTGCGGAAAATGCTTGGCACGATGACTCAAGTTCATTCGCTTTAAAATTTCCAGAACACGCTCCTTACGCTCACTGGCCTTGATTCCAAGATAAGTCAACGGTAACTCCACATTTTCAAAAACATTCAGTTCGTCTATCAGATTAAAACTCTGAAACACGAAACCTATCACACCTTGCGCAAACGGGTACGTTCCTTCTCTTTTAGATTGGCCACCTCTTTTCCTATCAGTTATAACTACCCTCCGAAGATTATCCAATAATCCGAGAATGTTCAACAACGTGGATTTTCCACAACCTGATGGTCCCATAATAGCTACAAACTCTCCTTCTTTCACCTCTATGTTTACATGATTCAACGCAATTGTTTCTACTTCTGAAGTACGAAATACCTTACTTAAATTTTCAATCTGTATCATAATAATAAATTTTAATTGTTTGTTCTATTGATCCTTATTCTGATTTAATACTCTTTACTGGATTCTCATTGGCAATGCGCCATGTTTTGGAAATGACACAACTGACAATCAATATCAAGACCACAATAGCTACACATACATAATAAGGAACAAGCGAACCTACAGTCACAGCAAACTGTTCCATCCATAAACCACCTACATACCATGCCCCTAATGTACCTGCGACTACAGCCGGGAAAGAAATCCAAAGAACATCTTGCACCAACATTTCCAATATCGCAAATGACTCAGCTCCATTCACTTTACGAATAGCAATTTCTTTCGAACGTCGCTGTAATTCATCATTAATATAGCCTATCAGTCCCATCAAAGTAATAAACAAGATGGCAATTGCCGCCAATAAAGTCGCATTACGAAATACACGAACGGAATTATAACTATCCGCCATTTTTTGTTCCAAGCTTTCAAAACCGACTGTTTGATTCGGAAAAGCTTCGGCAGCATCACGGTTCAGTTTCTGAAGATTCTCACCAAAGGGTTCCTTCAGACGGAGATAAACAAGATCAGCCAAATCTCTGGGATGATGGTGCAGAACAAATGGTTTCAGCTCTGAGTAGAATCCGTCAATATTAAAATCTTTAATCACACCTACTATTTTGACACGTCCTTCTTCTGTCTGAATACTCTTACCTAAAACATCTTTTCCCCAATGCATTCTCCGCACAAATTCCTCATTGACAGCCACCTCACCGGATTCACGCGGTACACGCCCTTGCTGTATGGCCATTCCCATAAAAGCGACATAATTCTCCTGAGTAAAATCATAGCGACTGGAAAAAAGGCTCGTTCCTTTCTCATCCGGTATCATCTGCCCGCTATATCCATTAGACGGATAGCTAGTTGCTGAGGTCAATGCTTCCACGTATGGAAGCCCTTCATAAAAGTGACGGGCAGCAAGCCGAGCTTCAGCATCCGGTGCATTATTAATACCAATCACTACCCGCTCAGGATTATAACCCGGATCTTTATTAATAACATAATGATACTGGAGCATCACTACACACATCAATCCACATATAAAAGCCACTCCTGCAAATTGGATAAACAATAACGGACGTTCCATCCTTTTTTACCCTCTGTATAACGCCGGAAAACCTGTGTGACCGGTATCTTTGAAAAAATTCGTCCCGGCAGCACACCACCAATGAGGAATAAGACAGCAGTCACTCCCAAAGGCACCCAAATACGTTCCACCGCAAAAAGGGACTCCAGTTTAGCAGCTGTAGTATCTTCCACAAACTCCCGGAAATTAAACATTAAAAAAACCATCAAAAACAATGAAAGCAAAATAATAATACCTGTTTCCCACATAAACATACCAAAAACAGTACCCGTCCCCGCTCCGCTGCATTTATGAACACCAATACTTTTGGCACGCCGGCTCAATGAAGAAATAGAAATCAACACATAATTCAATGTCGTGATAAACAAAATAGATATACCTAAAATAAGCATAATATTACGCATTCTTTTCACTTCATCATATCCACGGTACGTATCCCGAACAGGTTTTGCCATGACAGTGATTCCAAACTTATCACTTCTGGGAATATGTTGCTGTACTACCATATCAATACGCTTGTTCAATTCATCCAAATCAATATCCTGCTTCAACCGGATATATTCTTTCCAGCTGTCCCCACCGTTCCATGAATAATTTCCTATCCGGCGGCTCCAGATAGAAGGCAAGGAAATGACGGCCTTCGGTCGCATAGTACAATTCTCAGGTAAAGCAGCATACGTTCCTTTGACTGTCAACTCAATTTCCTTATTGAAACTAATTATTTTACCAATCGGGTTCTCACCGCCAAACATTTTATCCGCCAAATCTTTACTCAGGAAAATTACATCTTTTTGCTGCAATTCGCGTACCGGATCACCACTCAAGACCTCAATACCCATTGTCTGAAAAAACAATGAATCAGCAGCAACTTTAAAATCATCAAACGGACACTTCCGTTGTAAACAGGTGATGATACCGGCATATCCCCGCACTTGCCGCCGATTCCACAATTTCCGGCATTGCATCCAGTATGCCTCCGGCAGCTGCACCGATAATATATTCACTAGGAGGAAGAGGTTCCCCATTT
>ENA-OQER01000052-OQER01000052.1-human-gut-metagenome-genome-assembly--contig:-NODE-52-length-56329-cov-7.812409_pt1 | contig 56329 bp, 68 predicted proteins | sample MGYA00242797_ERZ504639 | MGnify/ENA primary metagenome ERZ504639 (study PRJEB26092, sample SAMD00036306) | human gut metagenome | host: Homo sapiens | study: EMG produced TPA metagenomics assembly of... | reverse complement strand
AATCATTTCCCGATTCTGGGAGTCACCAACATAATACACCTTCATTTTTTTGCAACTTGTTACTAAAAATTGCATCAGAAAATTTCTATTACCCTTATACATAATAGTATTAGTTATATCTTCTTCCAGATTCATTGCTTCTTCTGTTAAAGCGACTGATCAGAGAATAGCTCAAATCACCAGTGAGCTGAGTACACAGAAAGTCATTCAAAAACATTGTGATTCTTAGTCCTCGCCCGACACATGAATCTTCATTCTATCACCCACTCACATAATCCCAGCATTTGCAAACTGCTTGTTGTAAACCTTTTTTTGCAATAACTCCGACAATTATTGAGATAACTACGGTTGCGGCAATAGCAAGAACCATAAACCACGGAGAAGTCAAGGTTGATAATATCTCAGCATAATTTGCAGACATTTCTTCGGATGCCTCTGAAATAGCATAGTCAGAGAATACCCATACATACAACGGAGAACCGATATTGCTTAACGAAAGCAGGATATAACTCATCACGATACCTTTGTAATTCTTATATCCGGCCCATTTCCGAATGATTTCCGCTAAAATAGAACAAGCAATCAAGCTCCCAAGCAACAGATTCGCAAGCTCTCCAAAAGCCACGAAAGCGATTGCTACAAATAGGTTCATAATGAGAACCACGCCTGCTTTCGGCACTTTTGCCATAACATACATATATGGAATCCATGCCACGAGAGCAATTAAAGCTGTTACAAACAGATAGAGCAATGGGTGTATGCCGCCCATAATCGTAGCTGCCAAAACCACAGCAAAGTAAATAACGGAAAATACGATTGTCAGACCTAAATCTTTTAACTTCCAGTGTTGTTCCATAAGATTTCCTTTCTATTTTCCTTGCTGTAATTCAACAAGGTGTGCATATAGACCGCCCTTTTTCATCAGTGCAGCAGGTGTACCCATCTCACTGACCTTGCCGTTGTCCAGAACCACGATCTTATCAGCATTTGCCACTGTCCTCATGCGATGGGCAATCACCATGACCGTCTTATCCTTCAGCAGTACCGACAAGGCATCCTGTATCAGTGTTTCACTCTCGGCATCCATAGAAGCAGTTGCTTCATCAAGCAGGACAATGGGAGCATTTTTCAACAGGGCGCGGGCAATCGAAATGCGCTGACGCTCGCCACCGGACAGGGCGCTGCCGTTTTCCCCGATGTTCGTCTGATACCCTTGAGGGAGACGCTGGATAAATTCCTCGCATTGGGCAGCTCTGGCCGCAGCCATAACTTCCTCATCAGTGGCATCGCCCCGGCCCAGCCGGATATTCTCCATGACAGTCTCATCAAAGAGCATGACATCCTGGAACACAATGGCATAGTTCTTGAACAGCGTTTCCGGTTCTACTGTTTTGACATCCACGCCGCCCAGGGTAATGGTCCCGGAGTCCGCATCCCAAAAACGGGCCGCCAGTTTAGAGGCGGTGGACTTGCCGCTGCCGGACGGACCTACCAGCGCCGTAACCTCACCTTGTTTTGCCACAAAGGACACGCCCTTCAAACCGGCTCCTCATTGTAGGAAAATACCACATTCTTAAACTCAATGTCGTAGCCCTTGTTATTGCAGACATTGGTGCCGGTCTGCTCCGGGGTCGCATTGATCTGCTTCATCCGCTTGACGCTGACAAGTGCAGAGAACACTTCTGCCATTAGCATGAAGCAACTGGTGAAAGGATCGTAAATGCGGCCGGCAAAAAGCAGGAACAGAATGAACAGGGGGATGGACAACGAGCCGGCCGTCACCAGAATACCGCCCACCAGCATGACCGCCACAAGGCCAAACCGAAGGATAAATTGAGCTGTGGTCGTAGCAGCACCGGGAGCAATCTCGTTGCGGAAGGAACACTTTACCACATAATCCAGCTTCTTTTCCAGCCCCTCTAGGTATTCTTCTTCACGGGAGCAGGATTTTAGCTCCTGGATGGTATCAAGGTATTCCTGCACGCCGTCATAGGCAGCTCTCTTGGCATCCATGTTGGTGCTCTCAGCATTGGACTGAGCTTTCTTTGCCACAAAGACTACCAAGCTGCCACAGGCACCGGCACTACGATGCAAAGGCCCATCCGCCAGTCAAGCACCAGCAGGCCGATAGCCGTTATCATAAACATGAAAATCGTTCCAAAGAGCTGCGGGATCGCATTGGAAAATACGCGCTCCAGAGCCGTACAGTCCCCCATAATGGTGGTAGTCAGGTCAGAAAGATTGCGCTGGCCAAAGAAGGACAGTGGAAGTTTCCGCAGCTTCTCTGCTAGGACAATCCGGCGATTGGCGCTTTCCTCATACGCCACGGTATAAGTTTTATTGTACTGAAGCCACTGGGTCAAAAACACAATGATAAACATGGTTGCTGTACCGCAAATAAACAAGGCTGCATGATCCCGCATACTGCTTTCCTGCCCGGAAATCACATTCAGCAGTTCCCATATCACCATGACCAGCAGGCTGACCGGAGCAATCAAGCACAGATTGCTGAGGGTAGTGGCCGCAATTCCTTTATTCAAATCTCTTGATCCCTGATCGCTCAGGACAAACATCCGTTTTAGCATACTTTCACCTCATTCCCGATGTGCCACTTGGTAGTCTTTGTGTAGTTGCCCCACATCTTGGCGTATTCGCCGCCCTGTTTCACCAGCGCGTCATGGGTTCCGCTTTCCACCAATTCACCCTGCTTCATTACCAGAATGAGATCAGCGTCCTGAATGGTGGAGAGCCGGTGTGCGATCATAATGACCGTCTTGCCCTTGACCAGCCCCTCAAAGGCTTTCTGGATCTGCTGCTCGTTCTCCGGGTCAGCGTAGGCAGTCGCCTCATCTAACACCACGATGGGGGCGTCTTTCAAAATAGCGCGTGCAATCGCAATGCGCTGTGTTTCGCCGCCGGAAAGATACACTCCCTTACTACCTACCACAGTGTCGATGCCATCCGGGAATTTTTTCAGAATATCATCGCACTGGGCCAGATGCGCCGCCTGCAAGACCTCATCCCGTGTGGCGGAAGGTCTGCCTGCCGGATGTTTTCCAGAAGGGTGTCCTTAAACAATTTGGGGTCCTGAAATACAAAAGCAACCATCTTCATCAGGTCAGCATGGGGAATTTCCCGAATGTCCATACTACCTATCTTGATCGATCCCTGCTGCACATCATAGAAGCGGGGGATCAGGCTGGCCGTTGTACTTTTGCCGGAGCCGGAATGCCCGACCAATGCGGTAGTTGTTCCTGCTTTGGCTGTAAAGCTCAAATGGGATACCGCCGGATGATCCGTATTTTCGTATGCGAAGGTCACATCCTCAAAGGAGACATCGTAAGTCTTTGGATGTTTTGGTACAGAAGTCTCCGCCTGCGGTTCGGCAGTCAAGATCATGTCGATGCGGCGCATGGACTCCTCAGCCTGCATCTTGTAGCTAGTCATATACATGATCTTGTTAAGCATAACTGCACAGGCAGGAGAGAAAATCACATAGAACAGAAAACTCTGCATAAAGCCGATCAAATCATTGGAAACGAACCCGATAATAAGCGCCGTAGGCACCAGTACCAGGAAGCTGGAATTGATGACTGAGTTAAACGCCACCATTCCCTTTTTGCAGGACATCGTGTAGGCCAGAGCAAACTTCCGGTAAGATTTGATAGCGTCATTAAACTTGGTGATAGATTGCACTGTCTGTCCGAACACCTTGACTACCGAAATGCCCCGGATGTACTCCACAGCCTCATGGTTCATCGTTTCCAGAGAGTCCTGGTAGGTCTGCATGAATTTCATACTGTCCTTCCCCATGAGGGACCCCTGCAAAAAGAAACCGATGCCAAAGAGCAGCAGGAGCGGGATACCTACTCGCCAGTCAAAGACCAGCATCAGCACCAGACTCACAATCATTGTGACCTGTGCCCCCACCAAGTCGGGAAGCTGGTGAGCGATGAAAGTCTCAGTCTGAAAACTGTTGTCGTCAATAATCTTCCGAAGTTTTCCGCTGGGATTGGCGTCAAAGTACCCCATCGGCATCTTCGCCAAATGTTTCAACGCTGCCATCTTTAGGTTTTTCTCCGTGTGAAATGCCACTACATGAGAGCAGAGCAGCGCCGAAAAGTAAAGGACCAGACCGATCAATTCCAGTCCCAGGGCAAGCAGGCCCCAGCGGACAAGGCTGTTCGTGTCTAACGGCGTCCCGGCAAATACGCCCACCAAGTCACGCGCTGCAAAGTAAACGCAGAGGAACGGTCCAAGGATAAAGACCGAACTGATGCCGGATAGGATGCGGGAAACAGTGAGCAGCCCACGGTGTTTTCCCGTGAACTCCATCAACCGTTTGATCCCGCCGGATTTTTGTTTCATGGATACAAGACCTCCTTATCAATTCTTTGATTAGTTGTTGCTAACCTTTGATTTAAGTGTACTTCTTTTGTTTGGCATCGTCTACGACCTATCGGGTATGTTATACTCCAATCAGGCCAAGCGAAAGGAGCAGGCCGAATGGATGGGCCTGCTCCTTTTATCAGTTAATTTGAATGGCTTAATTCAGATGGATATTCTGAACGGAAGTAAAGCTGGCATCGGTAGGAAAGGTATAGCTTGCTACCACATTGCTGTAAATGGCAAGCTGTCGGGTATAAATCAGCGGTGTAGTCAGGCACTGGTCTGCCATAGTAGTCAGGATGGTGTTGTAAATTTCCTGAATACGGCCCTCATCAGTAGCAGAGTCCAGTTCGTCCACCAGCGCCGCCAGCTCCGGCTGGGACGCCCCGATCTGCATGAGGATGGGGTCCATAGAGGTAGACGGGTTGATATTGGTAATGACCATAGCCGGATCATAGTAGCCGCCCTGGGTCTTGAAGATGGTCAGGCCATAGTCACCGCTCTGGATCATGCCATACCAGTCCATCATTTGCGCAGATTGCGGGGTCAGCTCAATGCCGATCTTGCTGGCCTGGTCGCAGATGTAGACAACCATATTATCATCAGAGGCGGTGCCGGTTTGATACAGGAAAGTGGCAGACAGTTTGACTCCATCCTTCTCACGGATGCCATCTCCATCAGTATCTACATAGCCAGCCTCATCCAAGATTTGATTGGCGTGATCCAGGTCAAAGCCGTACACCGTCTGATCCACATCGCAGTAGGGTAGGTCACGGGAAAAGAACGTATCTGCCTTGTCGAACAGGCCACCGTAGATATTGTCTACTACGGCATCCTTATCAATGGCGGAAGAAATGGCTTCACGAACTACCTGGTCGCCAAAAATCTCACTGCTCAGGTTATAGCCTACATAGTAAGTCTGCAAAGACTTTTCATCGACTTGAGCGCCATATCCATCCGTCTGCTCCATCTGAGCATAGCTCTCGGCAGAGACATTCTTAATACCGGAGAGGAAGTCCACCTCACCATTCTGCATGGCTAAAATTTTGGCATCGTTGTCGGGGATGTACTTGATAGAGAAGCTATCTACTTCAGGTGCTTCTCCCCAGTAATTGGGATTGCGGACGAAGTTCCATGTCTGCCCGTCATTGTCCCCAGCGTACATATAGGGGCCGGTTCCATAAGTGGCGCTGCGAAAACTCTCCTGTTTGGCAGTCAGATCATCATTAAACTGCTCGCTGGACACGATGCCGAAGGGGTTGGCAAGGCACAGTTCCCGGAGGGTGTTGTAGTAGGGCTGGGTCAGGTGCAGCTCCACCGTATACTCATCGGTGGCAACCGCATCTTCAATGATCGTGGACAGGCGACCATAAGAGCCGTTGTATTGGCCAAGGTTGACCGGCACAGCCAAAATCGACTTTGCTACATCCTCGGCTGTCAGGTCAGAGCCATCAGAGAACTTGACGCCCTGTTTGATCTGGAAGGTATAGGTTTTTCCATCCTCGCTCATGGACCAATCTTCGGCCAGCACGCCCACGACCTCGCCCTCGGAATTGTACTCAAACAGGGTATCGTAGAAGCTGGTGAGATAGTAGGTGATGTCGTAACTGGAGGAGGACACCTCCGGGGTGAGGATGGTGTAAAAATACTCAAATCCCCAGCTCTCCGCCAAATTCAAATGTACGGCCTGAGCCTCGGCGTTCTCCTGCGGGTTCTGGCTGCTCTCTGTGTTTGTGTCGGTGTTGCCTCCGCAGGCGGCCAGAGATACCGCCATGACCGCCGCCGTGAGCATAGCGGCAATTCGTTTCAGTTTCATTTCAAATCAATCCTTTCTTTCTTTCGTTTTATCATTCCATTCTGTTGAAGTGTTCACTAAACCGCTTGCCTCCAAGAGCATCCTGCTGTATGGGTCGTGAAATACAGAATAATCACCGGAGAACGCGGCACGCTCCACCAGATTAGAATTTCGCATGACAAAAATCTCGTCCGCCACGACCACTGCAAGCTCCATGTCGTGGGTTATGAAAATCAGCGTAAAACCAAGCTGCTGTTGCAGGTCTATAATTTCATCAATGATTTTCTTCCGCAGCGGTAAGTCAAATCCATTGGTGGCCTCATCGAAGATCAGGCATTGCGGCTCAGCGGCCAGTGCCCTGGCGATTGCCACCCGCTTTTGTTCTCCGCCGGACAGTTCTGATGGAAGACGGGTATAGTAGTCCCGTGATAGATTGCAAAGCTCCATCAAGTTCCGGCAGCGTTCCCGCCGTTTTTCTTTATCCATGTGGAAAAAGCAATGCAGCGGTTCCTCTATGGATTTCCCCACCGGATCTTGGGGTCCAGGCAGATGCGGAGTTCTGCTGAATAATCTGCACCTTCCTGAAATGTTCTTTCCCGGCTCGTTTCCGCCCATAGACAGGTGCGCCATCTACAAACACGGAACCGCCGCTTGGCCGCTGCAATCCCGCAATCATCCGCGCCAGCGTTGTTTTGCCCGAACCGGACTCTCCAACGATTGCATACCGGCCACCATCACTGAAATTGGTGCTCAATGGGGACACAGCAGTAAACAGCCCTTTTCCGCCAAAGCCGTCAGAAAAAGAACAACTAACCTCTTTCAGTTCAATCAAGACATCTCCCTCCTTTCCAACCGGCAGGCGTTCAACAGATATTTTGTATAGTCCTCTTTAGGGGTGTTTAGTATCTGCTCTGTCTTGCCCTGTTCGACAATCTGTCCGCGATCCATCACAAGGATGCGGTCAGAAACCGAGGCAGAGCGCAAGTCATGGGTCACGAACAGCACAGACATTCCATCTTTACAGAAACTTTTCAGTTCCCGCATCAGTCCGATCCGGTTGCAGGCATCAATGGCCGTGGTCGCTTCATCCGCTACCAAAAGGGATGGCTGGCACATCAGCGCCGCCGCGATCATCAACCGCTGGAGCATTCCGCCAGACAGTGTGAAGGATAGCTGTTCAAAATCCGCTGGGTATCTTCCAGCCCCAGCCTCTGCAAGATGCCAGTAAATAGACGTTGCATTTCTTGCTTCGGTATTTTTCCATGATGGAGCAAATAGGTCTTTTCCAACTGACGCCCCACTCGAATGGACGGGTTAAAGGCGGTCATTGGGTTCTGCATAATCAGGCAGATTTCTTTCCCATAGATAGCCTGCCGCTTTCGTTCTGGCAGGTTGAGCAAATTTTCCGCTTGGAACAGGATTTCGCCATCAGTACGATAAGCGTTTCCCAGCAGCCCCATAATTGCCTTGCAGATGGTAGTTTTTCCCGCACCGGAGCTGCCAACGATGGAGAGCATTTCCCCCTGGCCTAACTGAAATGATATATGTTCGGCCACGCATTTCCCGGAGGCTAAAGAGATATTTAGGTCTTTGACCTCAAGCAACACGAATATCATCCTCCTTCCCAATGGCATCCCGCAGCCCCTCGCCCAGCAGGTTGAAGCCTGCACAGCAGACGATGAGGCAGATGCCCGGATAAATCAAGAGCGCAGGGTTTGAGTAGACACTGTTTCGGGCCTCATTGAGCATCGCACCCCATTCCGGGGTTCCGGCGATCAGCCCACGCCCAGGAAAGCAAAACTGGACACCGACATAATCGCTGTGGCAATCCCAGTGGTGAAGTACACCACAAACTGCGGAAACACATTTGGATCAGGTGGCGAAGTACAATGCGGAGGCCGGAAGCGCCGGAAATCCGGGCTGCCTCTATGTATTCCTTTCCGCATTCAGTTTTGCATAAGAGCGTACCATCCGCAGAAACCACGCAGCATAGAAATCCCGATGGCAATAATGACACTTGCCACAGAATTATCCACCGCTGACACCAACGCCATTGCAATGACGATGAGTGGAAAGGCCATGAGAATATCGCAAAGTATCCGCATGACTTCATCCACCAGGCCACCTTTATAACTGGAATAGCATCCCACGAACAGCGCGAAGGCGGCCAGTACGATCAGTACCGGAATGGTCAGCCCCATAGAGTACCTTGCTCCATAGAGAAGTCTTGATAGTTCGCAACGGCCCATTTGGTCACAGCCAAGAGGGTACTCCGAAGAAGGCGGAGCATTTTTCAGCGCAAGGTCTGTGGCATTTGGATCATTTGGGGCCAGTAGCGGGGCCGCCCAGAGCCATAAGAAATAAAAATCAAGGATCAGAGCCAATCCAACAATGATTTGTCCTTTTCGTTTCATACCGCTTTCCTCCTATACGCAGGGCAGATAGCACTCGAAAGCAAATCCGCCAGGGTGTTGAACAGGACAAACAACACGCCGCACACCAGGATGGAACCGGAAATCCCATAGATGTCCATACTCTCACAGGATTTCATCAGGTAAATGCCAAGTCCCTGGATGGAGAAAACGCTCTCCACCAACGCGGAGGTTCCAAAAAGCACAGCACAGTATTGGGCGAAAAGTGTGATGGCTGCGGGGAGAGCATTTCTCAGCACCTCGCCATACACGATCTTTGAATTGGAGAACCCTCTTGCTCTGGCATAGGTCACATAGTCACTTTTGAGTTCATTCAGCACTGCCGCCCGCAGCACCCTGGCCGCAATACAGATAATAGGAACCGCCATTGCTGCCGATGGCAAAATCAAAGATTTGAAACTGCCGTCCGAGATCACACTGAAAATGGGGATTTGAACCGCAAAGGCGGTCAGCAGGATCAGCGCCAGCCAAAAGCTCGGCACACAGATCCCAATGATGCAGATAATTCGCATGACATTGTCAAAAATCCCGCCTTTTCGTATGACAGAGATGGCGGCAATCAATACCGTAAAAAGGATGACCCATGCCATTGCCATAACTACCAGTATACAAGTCACAGGGAGACGTCCTTGATATTTTCGATGACCGGCTGGCGGTTCGTGATCGCGGTTCCAAGGTCGCCGGTCAGAACACCCTTGATGTAGTCTGCATAGCGTTCCAGAAAAGAAGCGTCCAGTCCCAACTCCTCTCGCACAGCCTGGATCTGTTCCTCTGTTGCAAAGACATTGACCTTACGGACAATCATCTCTGCCGGATCGGTCCCAGTAAAAACTTGCAGGCAGAAGCTGAGTGTAACGACGCCCCAAATAACAAGAACAAAATTCATGATGCGTTTGGTAATTTTTTTGCGGTCCCTCCCGCAATCCACATAGTACATCCCTCCAAGCTTTAGTTAGTTTGTTCTAACCAGTGGTTAAAAAAAGCAGCCGCGGTTCAGCGGCTGCTCCACAGCGTACTCACCATTGGCATATCAATAATGATAGCATACCAGGGTGGTACATTCTATAACCGAATGGGCCGGATTTTACTCCAATCAGGTCAATAGTATTTGTGTCGATACGCCTGCGGCGTTACACTCATAACGGATTTGAAAGCGGCAGAAAATTTACTTTGATTTTCATATCCCGCCACACTTCCAATCTCTCCGATGCTCAAAGCCGGCTCCGAAACCAACAATTCAGCAGCGGCCTCCATGCGTTTCGTCTTGATAAAGGTGCCAATGGATGCCCCGGCAATAGATTTGAAACATCTTTTCAAGCTGGACTCTGCCAGTCCGAACATACAGGCCAAATCCTGAATGGTATCTTTGGTAAAGGGATTTTCTATAATGTACTGGTAAACATCCTGTGTCCGTTTGGAGATGTCCGCAGAAAACTGCTGCGGCCGACAAACTGCGCTACCATCCAGGAGACTTAAAAACAGCAGCAATTCGATGACCTTGATCCAAAAGTACGGAACCTGGATACGCTCGTCCACCGAGTAAAACTCGCTGAAAATATGGTCGATTTCGTGCTTGGATTGATGATAAGGGAACGCCCATCTGAACACAGGCGTTCTTTTATCTGTTCCAACTGATATGAGCTTGTTGAAAGCCCTGATCCAAGGTTTGCTGCGCGGTTCCATTTCCAGCAGTACGGTGATGCCTCGGTATTTTTTCAGAGGGATACGGGAGCCAAGGAACACCTGTCTATCTTTGGAGAGGTAATCCACGCAAAGATCGCCTTCGCCTAAAAAGCTGACTGAGCCACCTTCCAGTTCACATTCATAGCAGCCCTCAAGACAATGATTGATCTGCAAAAAGTCTTTTTCAAATCGGATGGGGCGGAAACAGGAGTCCATTTTCAAATCGTTATAGGTAATTTGAATGCCAGGCGCTACCTCAAAACGCCGCATCGTTCCTTCGCCTGACTCATTTCCTTCATGCAGTATTCTTTTTTCTGTTTCTGCTCCTATTCCTGTTTTGTATATATTATGAAATACCCCTGTTTCTTTGGTCATATCGAACATTGTATTCCTCCTAAGTCCACTTGGTCTCCAAGTTTGTTATAACTAATTATATCTTCTTTTGCATCAAAATTCAATTCACCTCTTTGCCTTTTTCAGCTGTACACATAAAAGCAATTTTTCCATCACTTCATCTAATCAAAAAAGACCAGAAGTCACCCTCACCAGTAACTTCCAGTCTTAATATTTTCTTATCTTACACCCAGATCAGCCCCTCTCTCCGGCTTATCTTTTCCCTGCTTTTCTTGAATAATCTTCTTATTTATTTCCAACCGTTCATGAATAGATGGCTTCTTCTGTGGCACAGACTTCCTTTCCTCTTTCCCTGCATCTTTTACATTTGCCGATTTTTCTACACCAGTCACAGCAATTGCTCTGCTCTCTTTCTTAGCCATTACCTGCTGTTCCCGGCGTTCCTGTACTCCTTTTTCTTTCAGACTACAAAAGCTCTGCAGATAAGGCAAGACATGATTCTGCATATCTGTCAGATCTTCCATATATTTCTGGAACTCTTCACTCCCTTTACCTTTCTGATAATTGATCCAGCTTTCATCCGTCAGTCTCATTTCATTCTGCAGCTTTAACTGGCTGAGAAGACCTCCGTTTCCAGTGCCAATATCTATTTTTCCTTTGAATGATGCAGCATCTGGTCGCTTTTTTCTGCATAATATACGGTAAAAAACATCTGAGCCGTTGTCGTTGGTTCATTGGTTTTGGGATTTCTGTCATCATACCATGCTTTGTCCTGTTCTACGGTCTTGGAATCCAAATCCGATAACTTCTGGCATCGTGGATTCATGAACTCACTTTTCTCACAGTAATTGACATACACCATCGGCTCCATATCTTTCGGAAGTTCCGGTTCGTAGGACTTCAATCGTTCGATCAATACTCCGGCACGGACGGACAAATCACATTCTTCCTCTACAATGTCCTTCAAATAAGAAATATAAGAATGTGTATTGCCACTCTGCAAATCCAACATCACCTCTGGTAAAGGAGGAACAGGCCTATGGATCACATTGAAACAGCTATCTTAAACTGCTATGGAATCCGGGAAGCAGAACAAAATATGGTCTTTGCTGCCAGGCTCACACAACACGGTCATACGATTCAGAGCATGGCAGATCTGATGGACCTTTACCATCAATCCTACAGTCAGAAGACCGTAGAAAACATTGCGGGGCTTCCACATCCAACCGTACAGAAATTCATGGTCATTACCGTGGCTGTTGTTGGTGCAAGCAGACGCTTCCTGGCACAGATCACAAGGCATCAGAACGAAGTAAAGTACATGAGTGCATCTCTGCAGTACAGCAATTATTCCGGTCACGCTGCATTTGCTATTCCATATGGGATCATGAAAGCAGATAAAGAAATCCAGGATATTTACAAAAAAAGCTGTCAGTCAGATCTGGACCACTATACAGAACTCTGTGCCTTAGGCATTGATCATGATTCAGCCGGATATGCCACACCTCAGGGACTTCGAAACGTACTGATCATCAGTGCAACGCCTTACCAGTGGAAGCATATGATCGGTCAGAGAACCTGCAGAAGAAATACGGATGAAACAAGGATTGTGATGCTACAGATCTGGCAGAGATTGTACAAATTAAGCCCGATTCTTTTTGCACCGGATCTGACCGGTCCATTCTGTCAAAGAGGAAGCTGTATGGAAAAACAGATGTCCTGCCAGAATCCTATTTCAAAACTTTGGATACCGTCAGATATCTTAAAAGCAGATTATCCATTGCTCATCAGAAGGGAGGTGAGCAGCATAAAGATTAAACTGATTGACTTTGGTCTGAAAGCAGATCATTATCCCTTCCGGCCACATGAAAATGATGCCGGTGCTGATGTATTCATGCCTTATGATTGCGTATTAAAACCAGGTGAGGTTGCAAGAATTCCACTTGGATTTGGTCTCATCATCCCCGATGGATTTGCCGGATATGTCTTTCCACGAAGCAGCATGGCAGCAAAAGGACTGGTATGCGAACTTCCACCGATCGACTCCGGTTACCGTGGTGAGATCCATGCCATTATCAGCAACGTAAGCACATCTTCTCAGACCATTCATAAAGACACACGCGTCGGTCAGCTGGTGATTACACCAGTCGTGATCGCAGATTTTGTCCTGGACCTTGGTAATGAACGAGGAACCGGGGCTTTTGGAAGTACAGGAGAATAATACTATGATTACATTTGGAAGAAAATTAAAACACTTAAGACAGAAAAATCATCTCACCCAGAAAGAACTCGGCATGGCTGTTGGATTTCCAGAAAGCTGTGCTGATGTCCGGATTGCTCAGTACGAAAGCGATGTCCGAACACCGAAAGAGGATCTTATGAAACTCTTCGCATCAACACTCGGTGTTCCGGTTGAACTCTTTACCGTACCGGTACTCTCAGAACCCAGAGAGTATGAGGCCGCGGAGTATTGGAGGTATGAACTTGGGGCAGAGTTGGGTTGATTTTTCCCCGCTAGCTAAAAAACGTCTGCGTAAAACGAATTTGTTTTATGCAGACATTTTCTCTAACTTTGATTTAGAAAATTTATACAGCAATGATTACCGGAATGACAAGACAGAACCACGTCCTAATATTTCCTGAATATCCGTGGAAATAATATACTCTTCATTTAAAAGAGCTAATCTGAATTTATCTAAAATCATTTCCCGATTCTGGGAGTCACCAACATAATACACCTTCATTTTTTTGCAACTTGTTACTAAAAATTGCATCAGAAAATTTCTATTACCCTTATACATAATAGTATTAGTTATATCTTCTTCCGGATTCATTGCTTCTTCTGTTAAAGCGACTGATCAGAGAATAGCTCAAATCACCAGTGAGCTGAGTACACAGAAAGTCATTCAAAAACACTGCGATTCTTACCGGCTCTGCCGTAAAGTGATTGAAGATTGCAAATCTGCAAAAAATCCAAAAGCTTACCGTACCAAGCATCAGGCAGAATACCAGCTCCACGATTCACTAAAAAAAGAGCTGCAAGATCTCGGTATTACCAAAATCCCAAGCTCTAATAAAATTCAGAAGCGGATTGAACATCTTGAATCTGAACAAGCTGCTACTGTCCGAGAAAAACAGGAATTGCAGAAAAAACAGAAAACACTAGATATCATCCAGCAGAATTTCACAGTACTACTCAATGCTCCTCATATATCAAACAACGATATCAATCGTACCGTTGCACCACCACTTCAACACTAATATCAGAAACGTTTTAAACCGTATAACACAAGAAAACTGATTCCACCGCAATGGATCAGTTTTCTTTAAATAATGGCTACTTCATTTTTCTCTTTTTATATAATCCTACAATCAAACCAAGACTAACAATCGCTATTAAAAACCATGCAACTATATTTGTTGTATCTCCGGTTTTTACCGTATTTATTATTTTCTGAATAGTATTTGGCTTATCTGGTTTTCCTGTTCTGCTTCCTGCTTCAGCATGGATTGTTGAAATATCTATAAAATTACCGACAAGAAAAAGCATAACGAATAAAATAATGTGAATACTTCTTATCTTCTTTCGCACCTTGCTTTCCTCCTTTTTCTATCTCGTATACTATAAATTACAGCTATCATCAGCCCTATAAAAATCACTATAATTGTTACAATCAGCACTTTAGCAGTAAAAGATAACTCTGGTTTTATATTTGTATCAGGCTCTTGCTTTGTTGCCTCTTCATAAGGTATTCTCTCTCCTCGAACCAAAAGTCTGTGTGTGTTGATTGCAAATGGTGTACACGTAACAAGTGTTGCATAATCCTTACCTGGTTCAATGGACAAGCTATCTGTCTCTTGTGGCAAAACCGTTAATATCTGATCAATCTGATATGCCAGGGTTTCATCTAAGACTTTAATGTAAAAAATATCCCCTACTTCCAGTTTATCTATATTGGTAAATAGTGTTTTTGTCGGAAGACCTCTATGTCCGGTCAGAACTGTATGTGTACTTTCTCCACCAACTGGAAGAGATGTACCCCAAAAATGTCCGACACCTGCCTGTAACACAGCTTCACTTGTTCCATGATCAAGTGCTGTCAGGATTGCTTGCTGTGCACATCTATTCGGTCTGAATCCGTAGCTATGGTCATGGAACTGTTCCTCATAGATTGGTGTTAAGACCTGTGCAATGGCTTGTTGTATGAATCTGTCTGTTACTGTTGGTACTCCCAGGTTTCTGACACCACCGTCTGGCTTTGGTATCTCCACTCTTCGTACTGGTTGAGGTTTATATTTTCTTGTCCTCAACTGTTCCTTGATAATTTCGCCGTCCTTTACAAGATGTTCTTTAAGTTCTGTGTACTTCATTCCGTCCACTCCCTCGGCACCTTTATTTCGTACGACTTGCAGATATGCTCTGTTGAGATTATCGCTGGATAGTATCTGCTTCATTAGACTACTTGTGTCCATGCGTTCTTTCCTTTCCGTCTCGCTTGATTTGACCACCCTTTTCCCGATTGATTACGGCAGATGTTGTCATTTCTGCAATACGAGACATACTCAAACTTATTGATTGTTCGCCCCTTCGCTCCATCTCCATTACAGAGACTTCTTCGCTACTATGGGCTCGGCTGACTTCTCACAGTTCGTTGTTACTAGGCTAATGAAACCTCTGTGAGACCTCCACGCTTAAGGTGCACGCTCTTTCCTCTCATATATCCGCCACATTTACTCGGTTCCTACAAACGGCAACTTTACGGCTTTGTCTTATTTAGCAGACTTACCAAGCGGAACCTAGCCTCATATGTGATTTCTGTCCGTCGGACCAAGAGTTTGCTTACAGCTTCCTTCAGATTCTACCTTACGATAGACACCCTTGCTGTTCAGCTATACACTTCCTTGTCGCCTAGGCGTGTTCGGGACTTTCACCCGTTAGAGCGCGCCCATGGCGCGCAAACTAAAATATCGCCAGCCATAGCATGGCTGACGATACAAAAATTTATTATTTTTTATTGTCCTCTTGACGGGGAGCATACCAGGGGAGCATACCATTATTATAGTGGTTTATTTTTTTTATTCCAATGCAACAAACATGTAAAATGTCTGATGTATTTTTGCAAGTTTTGTTCCATAGCAGTGTTTATCTTATTTTCCGTCTTCTTCTGAAAAACAGAATCATGATAATACTTATGGCAAATAGTAACCATACATGCCTGCTTGTTTCCAGACGAACCCCTGTTTCCGGTATTAATTGTGTGTTTTCGTTTGTGATTTTTAACTCAATCACGTCTCCTCGTGCAGCCTCAATCCGCTGTTTCATGACAGCTGTATTTCCATTCGATGTTGCCTGCACTGGATTTGAATACTTATCATTCTCTTCTTTTTTAGAAATCGAAACAGCGTATTTTGATGTATCAACAGTTTCTGTTATTATGATATCCGAAGATATATCTACATTTTTTAATGTAACTTTATCTCCATGTTTCAAAGAAGTTCTAATTGTCTTGCTACGCAGCTTTTGACCATCTTCCCAATAGAGAATTTCCATATCAAATGGCTTCTTGCGGTTTCCAAGTGGACCAGTGACTTCCTTTGTAATCTCAACCGTCACCCCGCCTTTTTGCGGATGATTAACGATATGTCTGTCCGAAACAGCTCTCCAGGTATTTGTCATCGGTGATTTCTCATATAGGAATAAAATATCGGATTCTACATCGACCATATATAAATTAAAGTTATCCTGATACTGTGTTTTGGTTTTATCTGCTTTGTCCTTTTTGTTTGGAGTAACAGATTCTACCATCCAGTATCGTCCGTTCTCAAAGTCCTCCGGTAATTGAAGCATTCCATTTTCATCTGTTTCTAAGGAACGATACGTCGTACACGTTTTTCCATCCTTTTTCAGAACGATATCGTCCTTGCTCTGTGTATTGTCATAATCTACTGTATATCCTGTATCATCTGCATATTCTTTCGTAACATCATCATACGGTACTTTATAGAACAGAAAACCTGCACCAGCAAGTCGGTTTCTTAGAAGATCATCCGTCTTTAAGAAACTTCGTTCAGCAAGATTGAAATGCAGATTCTGCACTTCCAGTTCCATCTTGGAAACATCCTTGAACTCATTCTCATCCTTCGGGAATAATTGTTGCCCATTTGAATCGAAATACTGAATCTCTGGATAAATAACTTCATAATATAGGAAACCATCACCGTATTCCGAAGAATAATGTGTCTTTCCTATCTCGATTTCTTCCACCTTATATTCCACCGGAATTCTGTCCTGGAATAGTGGAACATTGTCGACTGTGTGTTCCCATCCGTTCTCTTCATTCAGCAAGAATTCCTGTCCTGTAGAAATTCCATTCTGATACAATCTGATTTTCACCTGTTTTTCCGTCAGTGCATCATTTGGATTTTCCCATGTCTTTTTGATATGCAGAGTGCCTGTTTTAGCAAAATTTCGGATATTAAGACTGGTATCTCCCCGCTGAAGCAGAACAGATTTTCCGTCTATCTTACCATCAACTGGTGCCTTAACAGCCTCCTGATTTTCGTTAGCCTTCCTATCCACCAGTTTTGCATCAGTGATTTTGAATGCTCCATTGGCAATCTCAACTGTGATCTGTATATCTCCTGTGTCTACATATCCCGTCGGTAAGTTTGTCTCTCGCAACAAATACGTCTCAGTTGCTGTTCGATTCTGTTTGTTCTCATCTTGTAACGGAATATGAAGTTGTGCGATTCCGTATTTATCAGTTGTTACCGCTTCCTCCTCAACACCGTTCTTACTAACAGCAAAATTGATCTTCTCCATTCCTTGTCCGGTAGACTCATCAAATTTGTTCAGTGTGAGTATTCCCTCTTTCTGATAACGGTTCTCCAATTCAATAGTAAGAGTTTCACCACCGCGTCCAATTCCACGTCCTGTGAATTTAATTCCACTTTCTGGATATGCTTCCCATGAATTTACATTATCTCCTTCTTCATGAGAATTGCGAACATTGTACCAACCTGAAAATTTCACATTCGAATCTTTTGGCTTATAGTTGTACTCTTTTAATGTGTATTTCCAGAATGAGTCCGCCTTAACGATCCACGTACAGCTTGTATGTGTTTCATCTGTCCATGTACCTACAACTTCTATTGGAGCATCCTCCGCTTGCGGAGCTTCTGCATCCGGTTTCTGGCTATCTTCTGAAGGAAGCACAAGTTTCATATGCTCATGATGCAGGTGGCTGCGGTTTTCCATCTAAAAGCTTTTCATCCATATCTACCTGGATATAATAATCTTTCTTGACTTCCTCTATTGCTTCCGGCATTCCGACAAAATCTTTCTTTACTGTCAGGTAACCATTTTTTGCTACAATACGTCCGTCAATATGCCACCCATCGGACATTTCACTTTTGAAAGAATACCAATAAATGGTGAAGAATTCGGTATCTAATTTCGATGGCGGAATCTCCCTGTCTCCGATACGAATCATACGTCCGCTTTCACGAATTGTCTGGAATACCTCTTCATCGGAAGGAATTCTATCTATCTTGTAGATATAGTCTCCATTTCCAATATATCCCTCATCTGGTTTAGTTCCCTGCAAAAGTTCTTGCACTCTCTTATTTCCATCCGCATACTGTTCCCACGTAGATGGATTCTTATTTCCAAGAACTGGAACATCATGCAATATACTTGCCTTCACATTACAGTTTGCCACGGCAACCGCACTTGTATAATCGTCTACATTCGTGGTTGGTAATGCTACTGAACCATCTTCCGGCATCGCTGACTTACAGATATAAAACTGTACCTGTTTTCGATTTTGGTTACTCACCTTACGCCACGCTGCATAGAGGGTGATTGGCTGTCTTGCATTATTATTTATAAGATCAGAAATAGAATCCCCTGCACCGCATTCCTGCCACTTTCCGTCTTTGTTTCTGTAATCCCAATGATCGAATTCATACTGTTCCAACTCTTTGCTGTCATTATCTTCATGATCATAAACCAGAGGATATGGTGACTTAACGTTATGTTTTCCAGCTTCTATTTCATTCTCATAATCATCTGTGTGTCTTGTCTTATTCTCAACCTGAGGGGTCAACTTAGCTTCCTTAGGAAGTTTCTTCATATAACGAGTTGTATTATAGATAACCCTGACTGCCCCAGACTCCAGCGGTTTGTCTGCGATCACCTCATAAGATGAGTTAACATTCGGAATTTCAAATTTTACCTTATCATCTCCGGACGGTTCCGGAAGAACCTCATTTTCGTCCCTGTCATTAGATGTACAACTCCAGACAATCTCCTTGCCATAATACTCACCTTCTAAACTTGCCCTCTTTGGTACTTCCACAGTATATGCTTCCCCATGGCCTACATACTGTCTCTTAATCGCCTCTCTTTTGGTCAGGTTCAGTGGATCCAACACTTCAATCAGATGAAAACTTCCCTCTACACTGAAATGTCTTCCTGCCAGCCAACCTGAGAAGAAAGTCCTGTCAAACGATCAAAATAATTTTCGATTCTGTCTGGATTCAGTGGGTTTGGCTGTGAGAAATAATAGACAGATACATCTTTCCCGTTTTTCAGGACAGGAATATACCATGTACCATCGTTGTCCTTATAAGGGTGCTGTACAAACACACGGCTGTCTGTCGCATAACCAAACAGAATCTTCTCTTTCTGATCTGCGCCGGGCTCCAGCTTGCTCGGAGTGAAACCAAACTCACTGTAAATTTTAGAAATCGTATCATCTGGTGTAGCTCGCAAATAATAACGACTGGCTCGGCCACTGTTTGCTTTGATTATGTAATGCTGCTCAGCATTAATATTTTTTATCAGCTTATAATGTCCATCGATAAATACATAAAAACTAATATTTGCTTCTTTTGTTGCTGCCGGTTTTTCTGTATTATCAGGAACAATCACATATGGACGTACTGCATCATCTGGCTTAATAGTAAAGCTCATGGTATGCTTTGCTTCATTTTTACTCCATGTAACTTCTGAAAGAGTACCATCTTCCTTTCTGCATTCCCAGTTTATATCCTGCGTTTGTTCTTCTACACGCGGCTTTGTACTAACTGTTCTTGTAAGTGTTGACTTTCTTGCAACAAAATCAATTGCCGGAAGATCACGCAAAGCTGTTTCGCTGTAAACCTGTCCATCTTCATCCTGTACTGTCACACTGTAAAAACCGTTATAGCTATCATTGTCGTGTTCGAATAAGGTCTTTGCACTCATGGTATCAATTTTTTCTCCATTTGGCAGGTAATACACATCCATCGGCTCTCCGGACTTTCCTATATAAATACATTCATGACCTTCTATCGTGTATTTCCCTGCATTATGGATTGTATCGTAATCTCTCTTGGAATAATAAAAACGCTCTTTTGCTTCATTTTGAATAGAACCATCGTAATGAAATTTTTCAAAATGCTTTTTTAACTCATCATTAGAAATATAATAATAAACTGTTCCCGGCTTTGTTGTAGTATCTTTTATAACAGGAATTTCTTCGTTTAGAACATTATATCTCTCATTATTTACAAAAGTATAGAATTTAATGTTCAAGGTTACTGGTGCAAAAGTGTTGCATGCAACCGTATATGGTTGCTCTATCTTTCCAATAGAAAAGGTTAGTTTATCGCCCTGTTTCACCGGAGAAATTGTTTTATTTTCATCCTCACTGGCACAAAGCCAGTCGCTTTCCTTCGTATCTCCAGGATCAACGGAAATTGTGACCGCAGAATCTTTCTTATAGTAACTCACAGTTCGATTTCCATCCGGATTGATCACTGTAACCGAATAGAAACTGTTCTTATTCTGCTTAATCTGGTCTGAATTATTATCCGGAATTTTTTCGCCATCAGATGCTCCTTTTGGCATATAATAAACGTCTGTTGGTACAGTTGCTTCCTGCTTGTCCAGGTTATAAGATACATATTGCTGTCCTTTATAAGTTACCACTGTCGCCTGTGCTAATGTCTTCTCACCACGGACTGTATATGGAAAATAATTTCCGGACTGTGTTTCCTCTGCATTCAAGCCGAACTCTCTATAAATCTCAGCAAGATCACTGACAGATAAATAGCATCTGCCCTGACGGTTCCATTTATACACCTTTTTCAGTGAATCAGCCGGCAGCTTTCGAACCTCATTGTCTGCATATATATAAAACTGAATGTCAAAGGCTGTCTGATCCGCTCTCTGGATCACATAAGACTGTGTGATCTTTCCGATTGTGAACCTCGTCTGGTTCCCTGATTCCCGTATACCATCTATCACCTTATCATCTGTTCCCATACAGGTCCATTCGATCTGGTCTGTCTGGTCCGACAATTGGGGATTAAAATCAGCCACAGCTTCTTCCACTACAGTTCCTGTTAATGCATAACGAATCCGATCCTGCCCTTCTCCCTTTACCTCTACGGAATAAAACGAGTTGTCCTTTTTTACAGAATCTTTTAAATTTAATGCAAGGCCTTTTCCATTTGGAAGGTAGTAAACATCTATCGCTTCCCCTTGTTTATTCTGTCCATAATTGTAAGAAACATATGTCTTTCCGGATTCTGTGTCTGTATAAACTTTTCCGTATTCTATCCCGCTTTTTCCCCGGTATGCAGATACAAACTTATTATTTGCATCCGGATTCTGATTCTCACCATTTTTCACAAATCCAAATTCTTCATATATCAGGAGCAGGTCCTCGATGGAACACCATAGTAGGTAGTTCTTCCGTCTTTCCATGTTGCAATGCCGGTAATGTCATTATGCTGAAGCTTTACCTTGTTTCCATCAATAATGACATAAAAATCAATATCAAATCCTTCGGAAATCTCCTGAAGTTTCGGTGATTCCTCTTGTGCAATCTGCTCCTCGAAGGCTTTTTCTTCTTCTGAAAGCTCTCCCTGGGATGGAGTAATTTCTTCCTCCGGAATCTCTTCTAATGGCGGGGTGATTTCCTCTCCAGGAGTCTCTTCTAATGGCGGGGTGATTTCCTCTCCAGGAGTCTCTTCTGATGGCGAAGTATTTTCTTCTTTCGACGTCTCTTCCGACAATGATGTACTTTCCTCCGGAATAAAATCTTCTGTGCGCATTTCACCCTCTTGAGTACTATTTATATTTGGAATATTCTCTTCTTCCACTGAAACTGCCAAAACTGTCGTTCCTGCGCTATTCATGCACAAAACCAATAAAAGTGTCCAGGCTATCCATCTTAGCCATCTCTTTTTCCTCTTCACACAAATTCCTCCTAAAAACATATTTTCCTTTTCTCAACTATCTGCCTTTTTTATCCATTCCTTCTGCATTGCCGCTGCTATAAAGCACTGCAATAGTTTTTTTGAAAATACACCACATTCACCGTTGGCAATCATTCTTATGGCTTCTTCATGCTTTAATTTTCTTTTATAGGGGCGTACACTGACCAATGCATCATAAGCATCCACAAGGCCTACTACCTGAGCACAAAGTGGTATTTCATCACCTTTTAGTCCATCCGGGTAACCAGAACCATCATATCTTTCATGGTGATATCTGCATATTTCATAGCTATACTTATTAAGTTTTTCTGTCGTAGCTCCTCGTGGAAACCGCAATGTCATCTCTGCCCCTGTAAGAGGATGCTGCTTTACAATTTCCATCTCATCAGCTGTTAATTTACCGTTTTTGTTCAATATCTCTATCGGCACACGGATTTTTCCAATATCATGAATCGGAGACAGATGAGAGACATTTTCTATTTCTTCCTCTGTAATCCCATACTCCGGATAGTTTTTCTGTAGTTGAAGATACACTTGTTTTGTATAAAAACAGATATCATCCTGATGTTCTGTTTCTATAAGATTATTGTGATTCAACACTGCAGCCAGAAGCGAAACCATTTTCCAATACTGTTTTGTCTCATCCTGTGCTTTTTGTCTTAATTCCCGTTCCATATTTACAATTGTGTTAGGAATAACTTTTGCATTATGGAATGTAATAACAGCAGTTTTCTCATTTTCATCCACAAATCTTTTTACTTCCATCCAAACATAAGTCTCTGAGTTTTTCTCGCTTCTTCTTTGATAAACGATATCTTCTTCTGAACAGCCCTTTTTCAAATGCTCTGTCAACGAATCGCTTTTCAAAAATTCCTGCAGTTTTTCACAATCCTTTTCACATACATATTTTTCACAATATACTTTCAGAAAATCATCATATGTTCCTGCAGTTTTTACATCATCATAAATCCCCCTGTTATGAGAATAGATACATTCATAACTGTTTTCCGCTAAATTAACTTTCAGAATGATATAAAATCGCCCAAAATATTCATCTTTCCCAGGTCTGATAATATCAGAGATTTTCACATTTTCTAATCGGTTATTGTAAGTGTTCTGTAAGTCCAATAAGACTTGATGTACTTTACAGCAATCCGTATAGTTTCTGGAGCAAAATCCATCCTTTTCAAGACAGCGACTGATTGCCATTGTTGATTCCATACATGATATGACATCAAATAAAGAAATCTTTTCTGAATTTTTGGCAAGGGCATATCCTCCACTGATACCTTCAGAAGCTGAAATAATCTTCTCTTTTTTTAACTGCTTTGTGATTTTGGGAATATAGCTCTCCGGAATCTTTAATTCAGAAGCTAATTTTGCCGTTGTAACCCTGCGCTTTTTTATTGCCAAATAACAGACAATCCTGATTGCATAATCCGTTGTATTTGTAAGCTGCATAAGTGCTCACCTCTCTCTTTTTTCTTTGTCCCGTACATAAACTCATTGATTGAAACAGGAAGATTCAAATATGTTTTCCAATTCTTATGCCTCATTTTTCGCATCTTCCTTCCTGTTCTTCTGCTTCTCCATGAGTAATCCGCAAAGGCAGATAACTGAGCCAAAGAATAAGAACAAATAGCCTGCAACCGGACTATCATCACCTGTCTTTACCGGCGAACCATTATGAATAATATCCTTTGATCTTGGGGAAGATGGAACCGGGTTTTGATTTTTACCAGTTTGACCGGTATACGAGTTTTTGAATGAAACCTTCGATACTTTATCTCCATTTTCATTTTTGACCACTGTTACCGCCATCAGTTCATTATTGGAATCAAAGAATCCTTCAATCGTTACATCATAGGTTTTTGAATCATATGTATAATTTTCTTTATTCTCTGTTGCCTGGTACAGCTTGTAATGATATTCTCCTGCCTGTCCGACATTCATAATCAGCTCTGTAGAAGAATTGCCACTCATATTCCAGGTAAATGTTCTTCCATTGCTTCCCTCCGGCATTGGATTTTGTATCTGATCTGCTATTAAAACATAAGAGCCTGTTTTGTCAGCATCTACAGAATTGTTCGCTTCAAATATCTGTTCCACTGGTATTTTCACTGTTGTGTTTCTTTCAGCTGCCAGTACTGGTCTTTGAACACCCAGAAAGAATATCATGAACAGGAATATAACCATGGCTATTTTGGTCATACGTGTTGTTCTCATGCTTCTCCCTCTCCTTCTTTCTTTTTGTTTCGTTTCTTTTGTATCTGTCTTGCTATCAGAATCAGTACAAGGACAATCAGGATAAACCATACAATAACTGGCACTTTTCCTACTGCATTTTTCAGTTCATCAATTCCTGTACCTACGTTTTTGGCTTTTTCTTTTTCCGGATATATCTGATCTGTTAAGCGTCCCATCAGGATATTTCTTCCATTTGTCATATCCGATGTACAGGTGGTCAGCAAAACCAGATGATCATCTTCCGTTATATTCATATCTCTTTTATATAAAACATTGTTCTCGATTTCCTGCAGATACTCCTGTTTCGCTTCTGGTGTGTCCAGACACACATTGAAAATCGTCTCATTATAAGCATCTACCTGTAACAATGCGTAGAATTCAATTCCATGATTTTTTCCATCAAAGAACAGATTTCCATATGGATGTTCGTTGAAATACTGTTCATTTGTAAATTCACCGATATCTCCAAACATCATGTGCTTTTCCATATGGTGACCATATATAATATTATCAAAATCCGAAAAATCCGGCTTATTTGCACAATGTAAAAAGATTGCTCCGCTTAAGGAATAGTTTCCTTCCGCATCTGTATTCATATAAGTATCATCATTGTCCGTCTGCACCAGTGGATAATTGATATTTGTGTCATTCACTCGTATCCATCCAATCACATCCGGATTGATTTTCTGTAATTCTTCAAAAGATTTTGTATTCTTTTCTGTCGGAATATATGCTTCATAGTTCTTTGCATCTGCTGTCTGGTATACCTGGTGGGAGTCCCACAGCATATAACCTGAGAGAAACATGGCTGCAAGAATCAGCGATAAGGCTGTGAAGTTTACAATATGGTCTAATCCTCTGATAATTCCTTTCAGCACTTTCTTCATCCGAAGCATATGTACAAGTTCCTTTCACCATTTCTGTTTCTTTTATATTTATCAAAACTGGTTCATCTGACCAATTTGCTCGCAAAATTAGCAAAAAGGGATGCGGCGGAGCAACGCCGCACACATCCCCTTTCCTGGTTGCTATATTTTATTATTTCTGTAATCTTCTGCGTTTGAATCCTACAAAAGCAATCAGTGCTACACCGCAAAGTGCAATCATCAGAACGTATGGAAGAGTGTTCATGATGATACCAGTTACAGGTACATCGTTGTATGTATTGGTTACATCAACGGTATTCTGTTTCCGACCTAATTTTTCCTTATTTACCACTGTAAGTTCTGTACTATATTTTGTAGCACTAACAGGAGTCAACTGAGTACCATTGATAGTAATCACTGCACTACCTTTATAGTTTTTAGCTGCAGACTCTTTTACAGTAATTATTGTTCCTACTGGAACACCAGTGAACTTCATGTTTTCATTTGCTTTCAACTTGAATGTGTATGTTCCGCCCTCAACAGATGTAACAGTATCTCCATTAGCAGCCTTGATTCCGCCAAGTGTGTTTGCATCTGTTCCATCCGGGAATGCAAATGTTGCTGTGAAAGCGAACTCATCGTCAGGAGTTGTTGTTGTACCATTTGCATTAACAATCTTTTTAGACACATTCAAAGAGCCAAACTTATTATAAGTCGGATCTGGATCTGTAGGATTTGTACCTGTACCAGCTTCCTGTACATAAGTGTTAGTAAAGTTGAAGTATTAGTATCGGTATTTCCAATATCTACTTTACCAGTATCTGTCTGACCTTCATCATCTCTCACTTTATTTACAACGATATTAGAAATTTCTGTACCAGTTGCACCATCTGTAACATATACATCCATTGTATACTCAGCCCCTGACATGATCATTTTTTCATGATCACCGTTGACTACTGCTGGATCTGCTGTCTGTATCTCTTTTACAGTATACTCATACTTTCCTGCTTCTTGATATATCGGAAATGTAATCTGACCTCTCCTAGAAATTATTCCTGTTTCAGTATCGGTAAATGATATCTCCGGCATAGTAACCGCTGCATCTGTTGTAATTATACCAGTTCCTGTCTTGACCTGCTCTGCTGTAAAGCTAAACTTCTCAGCCTTTCCGGCCTCTGTCTTGTAGGTCTTAGTAATCCATGCCTCCGTTGTCTTGCCCGGATCAGCCGCAAATGTTGGCATTGCCATTCCCATCGTCATGGCACCAGCAGCAACAACTGCGAGCACTTTTTTGAACATTTTATTCATGCCCATAGTGATTCCTCCCTTGTAAATAATATTGTTTGTTTTTATTTGATTAACGAAGGAGGGGATTAGAGTCCTCTGGTTCGAATAACCGCAATCGCTTTTCCTTTGACGTCTTTAATATTGATGCAGCCATAGATTCTGCTGTCTGACGCCTCCGGTCTGTTATCACCCAGTACAAATATCTGACCTTCGCCAACAGTGATTGGAAAGTCAACTCCATTTTGAAACTGTGTGGTGTCAAAATAAATATCCTGTGAAATCTGCGTAGCGCCGTTAATCATCAAACCGTCTTTTGTTATATCTACGGTATCACCTGCGACTGCTACGACCCTGCCTGTGGTTGTTCTGCCATCTTTCTTAAATACTGCAATATCACCGGACACAAAACGCTTGTCCAGTCGATAATACATGACCAGATCACCATCTTTTATTGCTGGTTTCATAGATACGTCATTGATTCTCGCCATCCCGTACATAAATGTAAAAACAAGGATGACCGCCAAAATGATAAGAACAATCTTCAATAACAGCTGAAAGATATCTTCTCCCAGTGTCGTTTCCTGTCTGGGAAGCTGTTTCTCATTATTCTGTTCTTTCTCAACCTGTTTCTTTTTCATGATTCATTCCTGCTTCATATCAACTTAGATAATCAAGGTATCCTTTTATGTACTGGTTAAAGTATAGCACTTGTTTTTTGCAAAAATAATACAGAGAATAGGAAGATATTTTCACGTTTTGCTACAAAAAATTTGTAGTTATCGGTTTTTCGCAAAAAAAGAAACCATACCATAGAGATATAGTTTCTCTTTGAATTACAGTGTTTCTGCCATTTTGAATAAAACGATTCCATTTCTAACAGCCAGCATCTCAGCAGAATTCTTGAAATCAATGCCGGAAATATCTTTTATTTTTTTCAATCGCCCTGAAAGAGTACGATAATTTACATAGAGTTTTTCAGCTGCTTTATTCGCACTCTTATCACAGTCCAGATACGCCTGCAACGTTTCAATCAGTTCTCCATCATGTTCTTTATCATACCAATATAATTTCACAAGTGACTCTGGCACATATTCCATCAGTTCATCACGATTTTTGATTTTTTCAAAAATCTGGAAAAAACCGAGCTTAGAAAAATCGGCTACCGATATATTCTTATCACCATAGAGATATCTGAGCATATCCATATAGTCTATGATTTTCTTTGAATCCTTAAAAGATTTTTTCAAATCTCCATATCCATTAACAATACTTCCAATGCCAATCTGAAAATCCGTTGTCTTATTTCTGTGAAAAATCTGCTTCTGTACTGTCTGATATAATTTTTCCATTTCTTCCCGGAACCCTGCTTGTGTTTCCCCAGGCTTAATTTCATGAATACACACAATCTGATTCAGATTCCGGTAAATATGTTCATCCGGAAGTAATCTCTGAATCTCGCCTTCTATCACTCCGATTTCTTCTAATTCTTCTTTTGTATAATAATCTTCGCTATTGCTTGAAATCGTATGAAAACTTACCACACAATATTGATCTGTATCTTCCAATTTTAGCATTCTTGCAGCTTTACTCAATTCATCGCCCGTTAATAAACCATTAAGCAAGCTATATTCAATATCTCGTTGATATTTTTTTTCTATCTCATTTCGAGCATATGTTTCCATAAAACTATACTGTAAAGTAAAAACAGCATTTTCCAATGCCATATAGTCCAGTATTGTTAATGGCATATTCACTTCCGTGACTACCAAATAAACTTCTACCCGACCTAACACATGTATTTTTGTAATATATTGCGTATGCTCTTTTCTCTGTTTTTTGTATTCAAATCTGGTAACAATATCCGGTTTATATTTCTCAACATTTTTCTCAAATACAAAATCAGACAGATCCTGCGTTGTGGACGCACAGCAAGTTAAGTTACTATAATATAACGCTACCGGATTGCCAATCATAGAAGACAATAGAAACAAAATATTTTTAGTTGGATCTTCAAAATTCTCTCCATCCAATAACATGTTAGAAATATTGTCGTGTGTCAATTTGAAATAAATCAACCGTGCGATATTTTCATCATAGATCTGCAGAATAACATATTTTATAATACCCCAATAATACTCATCTTCCGAAATTTCTATCACTGGAATATTACGTTCCGAACAAAACTTTAATAAAATATCATAATAATTGACTTTCTGTACCATGTCCAGATGCTGCTTTATAATAAATCCACTGACCTGTTTCTTCTCCAGTTCATTCAAATGTTTCCGAAACTCTCTGTCCGTTTCTCCGAAATACACTTTCATATTTGTAAGAAGAAGCTCTCCTCCAGTCAGATATCTTTCCATATCTTCTATTTCGATAATTCGTATACCTTTAATTTCCTGATTCAGATTTTCTTTACATGTCACTAATCTCATATCAGGAAATTGTTTCGATTCTAATAATTGTTTTACCGTATAAGCCATTCAGCACCTCGTCAAATTCGTCTTTTGTTGTCTACTTTGGTTGTACCAGCATCTGATGTTGTGTTTTCAAAAGTGGCATAAGTATACAGTATAATTATACCCCCCCCCAAAATTTTCTGTCAATTTCTTCATGCGTATAAAATGCATATTTTATATAGATTCAAATAAAAAGACAGCTCGCATCTTTGTCGAACTGTCCATTACTTCTTCAGGCTGCGGATAAAGTCATAAAAATTTCTCTTTCCTTCTCATCCAAGCCATCCCAAATCTCAAGTATTTCTTTTTGCTCTTTTGTCAGATCCAATCTGCTTTCATCATCTGAAAAAAATTGTGCGATTGTAATTTCAAAAGCATCACATATTTTTTCCAGATTAGCCATCGTCGGCATACTCTTCTGATTCAGCATATTTCCCAGAGCCGTCTGCGTTATTCCTGTAGCTGAGCTAACCTATATTTTGTATATCCTCGCTTCCGGCATAGTTCCGCAATTCTTAACGGAATATACTCTTCCACACACAAGTATATACACCTCTCTTCTATCTATGATACCAATATTGTACCTGTTGACCAGAAGATTTATTAGACATTTATTTATTGATTATATACTCTTGTACGCAAGACTATTCAAGTAAAAAAATATAGCTGGACAGTCCACGATATTCAGTTGTTGCATATATTTATGATACTTTCTACGAGGAAATCTGTCAAATACATGTTGTTAAAAAATGATATTATAACTCAAAAAATCCTGATAGATAACTTTATCTATGCAGTTACCTATCAGGATGGGAATTTTATCTTACACCACGATCAGCTCCTCTCTCCGGCTTCTGTTGATATTGTCAGTATATATGAAGTTTTGGCTTTATCTTGTAGTTTGCGAATATCCGTATAAATAGAAAAAGCCCTTTGAGAAAAGGATTTCTCCTCTCCCAAAGGGTAGTTTAACTTTTACTTAGAATTATCTTTTTTAATAACTAAGTTATAATTGCTATCATAATACAGTCCAAGTTCTCTACACATTCTATCGTTCACATTATCTAACGCTTTCTTATATTCTGCATACGTTGGAGACAGAACCATTAAATTAGGAATGAATATATCGTTATATCCTTTATTTTGTAACTCTTTCTGCATTTTTCTCTGTGCAATAAATGCTGGATGGTATTTCATTATACCGTTTTTTATTTTAGCACCTTTCCATACTTTTTCTTTTAGTCTTTCATATTCACTTTCACTCATATCACGATAATAGGCTATCATCTCATCTGCGGTTCTGGTTTCTTGTGCAATCCAACCTATCATCTTCGCACCTATTCCCATAATAAAAGGAACTTTCAATGTCGTTTCATCGCAATATTCTAATATATTCTGTAGTGCCTGCTTCTGTTCCAGAGTCTTCAACCTTACATTAAGAAATGGTTTGAAATGACTTTTAAAATAATCTCCCCATTCTTTTCCCGGTAGCAAAGACTCAATTGCATTTTCAACGGTTTGATAATCAAGTGCCTCATTTGCTTTGTCTGCGTCACCATCATCTATAAATTGCTTCAAAGCTTCAAGTTCTGAGTCTTTTAAAACTTTTTCCTGCACTTTTTCTTGATAAATACGAAGAAGAATACTTTTGTCGCCAGTTTCCAAAAGGCTCTGTATGTCTTTAATACTAATACCGAGTTTTCTATATACTGAAATCTTTTTTAAAGTTTCAACATCTTGTGCAGTATAGTTACGATAACCATTGTTATCTTTATCCACTGACAGCAATCCTTTTTCTTCATAATACTTAACTGCACGCTTTGTCATTCCAACCTCATTTATAATTTCATTTAATAACATCCGATGCACCTCCTTATGATTTATGTTGATAGTATAAGCGTATACGCTGCGTGCAGGTCAAGAGTTTTTCGTCTTTCTTCTAAAAATGGGCAATCCCGATTTCAGGACTGCCCATTCATTCTGCCAATTATGCGATTTTTTCTTGCTTGCACCGATTTCTGCATCAATTGATGTAAGTTTGATGTAAATCGCTGTTTTTTTAGTTTTTTATCAAATGAAGTACGTCCCGTCTATTCGGTAAAACGGTACATCTTTACATCATCTTAATAGAGCTTTGCACCTGCTGGAATATGGTCATCAACATCAAAAGATGGAGCTTTTCTTCGCCTTCTTCTTCGTGGATAGCACTGAGGAGCATACCGCAAGAGTCAATGCCCATCATAGCTCTCGGTGGAAGATTTGTGATAGCGATAAGCGTCTTTCCAACCAGTTCTTCAGGCTCATAATAAGCGTGAATACCGCTTAAAATGGTTCTGTCTGTGCCTGTTCCGTCATCAAGAGTAAACTGTAACAGTTTCTTTGACTTCGGTACTGCAACACACTCTTTAACCTTTACTGCACGGAAATCTGACTTACTGAATGTATCAAAATCAACAAATTCCTCAAATAAAGGCTCTACCTTTACCTTAGAAAAATCAATCTTTTCAGACTCAGTTTTTACATTTTTTTCAGGTGCTTCAGAAGCTGTATTATTTACATCATTTTTCTTATTTACACCATCTAAGGACTTCATTGTCGGGAACAGTAATACGTCCCTGATTGCCTGGCTATCTGTCAGAAGCATTACAAGACGGTCGATTCCGTATCCGATTCCACCTGTTGGCGGCATACCGATTTCAAGTGCGTTGAGGAAGTCCTCATCAGTGTGCTCTGCCTCATCATCGCCTGCTGCTGCGTTGGCATCCTGTGCTGCGAAACGCTCACGCTGGTCGATTGGGTCGTTGAGCTCTGAGTATGCGTTACACATCTCCCATGTATTACAGAACAGCTCAAAACGCTCTACCTTTGTAGGGTCGCTTGGCTTCTTCTTGGTGAGAGGTGATATCTCGATTGGGTGATCCATGATAAATGTTGGCTGGATAAGCTCTTTCTCACAGTACTCCTCGAAGAAGAGGTTTACGATGTCACCCTTCTTGTGACGCTCCTCATACTCGATATGATGCTCGTCTGCAAGCTTCTTTGCGGCTGCATCATCAGGTACCTGGTCGAAGTCTACGCCTGCGTATTTCTTGATTGCGTCTATCATTGTCATTCTTGCGAATGGCTTTCCAAGGTCGATTTCCACGCCGTTGTATGAGATTTTTGTCGAACCGCATACCTTCTCAGCGAGGTAACGGAACATTGACTCTGTCAGCTCCATCATGCCCTCGTAGTCTGTGTATGCCTGATAAAGCTCCATAAGTGTGAACTCAGGGTTGTGACGTGTATCTACACCCTCGTTACGGAAAACTCGTCCGATCTCGTATACTCGCTCAAGTCCTCCGACGATGAGTCTCTTTAAGTAAAGCTCAAGGGAAATACGAAGCTTTACATCCTCGTTCAATGCGTTGTAGTGTGTCTCGAATGGTCTTGCTGCGGCACCACCTGCGTTTGAAACAAGCATAGGTGTCTCAACCTCCATGAAATCACGACCTGCAAGGAAGTTACGGATTTCCTTGAGTATCTGTGAGCGCTTGATAAATACCTCTTTGCTCTCCTGATTCATGATAAGGTCTACATATCTCTGACGGTATCTGGTGTCTGTGTCTGTCAGTCCATGGAACTTCTCCGGGAGTATCTGGAGTGATTTTGAAAGGAGTGTTATCTCCTCTGCATGGATTGAGATTTCGCCTGTCTTTGTTCTGAAGGCGAAGCCTTTACACCGTAGATATCACCGATGTCTGATTTCTTGAAGTCTGCGTATGAGTCTTCTCCGATATTGTCCCTTGCCACATATACCTGGATATTGCCCTTTAAGTCCTGAATATTGCAGAAAGAAGCCTTACCCATGACACGCTTGAACATCATACGTCCTGCGATGCTTACCTCGATTGGCTTTGCATCCATGATTTCTCTTCTCTCGTTGTAATCGTTGTTGATTACCTCTCTCTTTGCAGCGTCATCCAAGCCCTCAACATCCGGAGCCTTTCTATCACCGAGAATCTCAGCCTCATGAGCATTGTAAAGCTCCTTTACATCGCTGCTGTGATGAGTGACATTGTACTTTGTAATCTGGAAGGGATCCTTTCCTGCTTCCTGTAAATTCTGTAATTTTTCACGGCGGACCTTAAGGAGCTGGTTTACGTCCTGCTGCTGTCCACCCTTGTTATTATTCTGATTTGCCATTTTTTACCTCTTTTAGTTCTCTTCTGCTCTCTGGATCTCGAGTACCTTGTATGTGAGCTCTCCTACCTGAGTCTCAACAGTTACAGTATCTCCGACTTTCTTTCCAAGAAGAGCTTTACCTACAGGTGACTCGTTTGAAATCTTGCCCTTTAAGCTGTTTGCCTCTGTTGAACCAACAATTTTGTACTCAAGCTCCTCATCAAACTCACAATCTAAGATGCGGATCTTACATCCGATAGAAATCTTGTCAAGGTCAACCTCCTCCTCAACAACAACCTCTGCATTTTTAAGGATTTTCTCGATTTCCTCAATACGAGCCTCGATATCGCGCTGCTCATCCTTAGCTGCATCATACTCAGCATTCTCAGATAAATCACCCTGCTCACGAGCCTCCTTGATCTTCTGGGAAACCTCTTTACGCTTAACAACCTTTAACTGCTCAAGCTCATCCTCGAGCTTCTTAAGACCTGCATATGTCAGAATATTTTTCTTGTTATCCATGATTCTTACCCTTCTATCTTCCTTTTATTTTATTATGTTGATTTGCTAAAATGAAACTTCCCACTTCAAAGACTTAATATACCGGAAAGTATACAGTATATTCCGAAGACAAAATATGAACTGCCACGGGTTTCCATAACCCCCGGCAACGGAAACCCCGCAGCAAAGAAAAACCCTCTATCCGCGATTCGTTCCCGTGGTTAACTTCATATTTTTCTGAGAATAAACTGTATGCTCGGCCGGTAACCACAATACCCTAAATGTGGGAAGTTTGTTTTATTAAATCGTAAAGCCTATTTTAACGCGTGTATTATAATTGAAAATCCCCACGCTGTCAAGGATTTGACCGATTTCAATTTTTAAGCTTTTCCTTATACAAAAGCTCCTCAAGCTGTTCTAAGCTCTCCACCGTATTCACTGCCGCGCGCAGCCTTGATGAATGCGGATATCCTGCCGTATACCACGCTGTGTGCTTTCTCATCTCGTGTATCCCCGTGTACTCGCCCTTGAACTCTATCATCATGCGTGCATGGCGCAGTATCATCCGGCGTACTTCCTCAAATGATGGCTTTTCCTGATGCTCGCCGGTCTCAAAGTAATGCAGTATCTGTGAGAAAATCCATGGATTGCCCTGCGCTCCCCTGGCTATCATAAAGCGTCGCAGCCTGTCTGCTCCTGCATTTTTATGACATCCTCTGCGCAAAGCAGGTCTCCGTTTCCTATGACCGGTATTGAGACAGCCTCTTTTACCTGCCTTATGATGTCCCAGTCGGCTTTACCGGAGTAGTACTGCTCTCTGGTCCTACCGTGCACTGCGACTGCGCTTGCGCCGCTTTCTTCAGCCACATGTGCCAGCTCTACTGCGTTGACATGCTCATCATCGAAGCCCTTTCGTATTTTTACGGTGACCGGCTTATCTATCGCTTTTACTATGCTCTCTATAATCCGACCTGCAAGAATCGGATTTTTCATGAGCGCCGAGCCCTCACCGTTGTTTACGATTTTGGCACCGGACAGCCCATGTTGATATCCAGTATGTCAAACGGTCTTTCCTCTATCTGCTTTGCTATCTGAGCCATTATCTGCGGGTCTGAGCCAAACATCTGGAGTGAAACAGGCTTTTCTCTTTCATCTATGGAAAGAAGCGACTCTGTATTTTTGTTTTTGTACAATTGCCTTGGCGCTGACCATTTCCATACATAAAAGGCCGGCTCCCTGCTCCTTGCACAATAAGCGAAATGGCAGGTCTGTCACGCCTGCCATAGGTCCCAGTATCAGGTTGTTTGGGAGTGTCACACTTCCTATCTGAAGCTTTCGTATCTGATGAATATCCATACTATTACTTCACTCCCTTGCGGTTCTGCTTGCGATACACGAGGTTTATGCCCTTTAATGTCAGATCCGGATCGTATACATCCACGTTTTCTGTCTCATTGGATATTATTCTGCCGAGTCCGCCGGTCACTACAACCTTTGCATCGTACATGCCTGTTTCTTCCTTTACCTTGTTGATGATATACTCTGTCTGTCCTATCTGTCCATACACAAGTCCCGCCTGCATGCTGGTGATGGTGTCCTTTCCGAGGATATTATCAGGCTTTTTAATCTCTATCTCAGGAAGCTTTGCCGCATCCTCCCAGAGTGCCTTGGCTGAGATACGTATGCCCGGTGCTGTGATTCCTCCCATGAAGGTACCGTTTTCATCGACCATATCGTAGGTGGTTGCTGTGCCAAAATCTATGACCAAAACAGGTCCTCCATATAATTCATATGCAGCTACGGCGTCTACTATACGGTCTGCGCCAATTTGCTGCGGATTTGGTGTGGCGATACGGATACCTGTTTTGATGCCCGCCTCCACGATTATCGCCTGATATTGAAGTATTTTATCAGGCCATTCTGCAGTGAATGCATGATATTCGGTACAACGGAGCAGATGATTGCATCATGTATGTCGTCCATGCCTACCTGATTTCTTTCAAGCAGAGTGCTCAGAAGCATGCCGTATTCATCCGATGTACGTGGCATTTTGGTTGTAATTCTAAAGCTCGCTTTTATCCTGTCACCATCAAACACGCCGCATGTTATGTTTGTATTTCCTACGTCCAGTGCTAAAATCATCTGTTATTCCTCCTCGAGTCCTTCTCCCAAAAATACTATGCGATAATACGTCTCTATCGACTCGAGCAGTTCTCTTCGCTCGTTGCGGTACTGCTTTATCTTTAGAACGCTTCCTATCTCATCATAAAAAAAGTCATTTTCCTTGCAGGATGTTCTGAAATCGAGGTTTCCGTCCTCATCAAACACCAGCTCCAGTATGCCTCCCACATCCTCTGTATACAGGACGCACATGATTTTGAGCTCGTCCCTTATAGTCTGTGGAAGTCCGTTAAAATTCTCGTTCAGATAATATTTTTTCTGATATGCGTTTGACACGCAAAGTACTACCTCTTTAGACATATCCGTATATTCCTCTCACTGATACTTCTCCGCTTGAAACCAGCTTGCGCGATTCCCATGTGTCCACGATCAGCTCGCCCTTAGGCGTGATGCCCATCGCTTTTCCGTCAAACGGCTCCTTCGGATCCAGTACCCTTACTGATTTGTTCCTGTTGACCAACAGCTCATCATACTCCCTGACGAGGGCTGAAAGGTCCTGCGTCTTTAAAAATGTGTCATAATACTGCTCAAAGTATGACATGGTCTCTGCGATTATCTGCGCACGGTGAAATCTTTTGCCACCTGCTTCTATCATGAGTGAGCTCGCCATCTGACTGATTTCCTCCGGAAAGCTCTCATTATGCACGTTGATACCGATACCTACAACAATATGGTTGATATAGTCAAACTGCGCATTCATCTCTGTAAGTATGCCGCACACCTTTTTGCCGTTTACCACAATGTCGTTTGGCCACTTTATCATGGCTTTCTCGCCGGTTACGCTCGTTATTGCCTTTGCGACAGCAAGCGCTGCCACAAGCGTGAGCATGGATGCATTGTTTGGATTGATATCAGGCTTTATCATAAGTGTCATGAAAATACCTGTGCCGGACGGCGATACCCAGCTGCGGCCGCGGCGCCCCTTGCCTGACTCCTGCTTGTCCGCTACGACTAAGGTGCCGCTCGGATAGCCTTTTTCGGCAAGCTCCTGAGCCTTGATGTTGGTGGAGTCTATTGTATCAAAATACAGCACTTCCTTTGCCACCCAGTCTGTGTGCATGAGGCTTTTTATCTCCGCCTCTGTCATCAGATCCGGCGCTGCCATGAGCCTGTAGCCTTATTCTGTTGTGCCTCTATCTCATATCCGGCTTCCTTTAGCTGGTTTATGGCCTTCCACACGGCTGTGCGCGATACTCCGAACCGGTTGCATAGCTCCTGCCCTGAAATATAGCCGTCAGCGCTGCGTAGAAGTCTAAGTATTTCTTCCTTCATACTTTATTCCTTAGCTTTCCGTCAATCTTTTGTTGCGGTCATTGCTTGCCGTACTAGTCAGCAAGTGTTGCATGCATGATAGCCTTGATTGAGTGCATACGGTTCTCTGCCTCATCAAATACCACTGAACGCTCTGACTCAAATACCTCGTCTGTCACCTCAAGCTCGCTCAGTCCAAACTTCTCATAGACCTGCTTGCCGATAGTGGTCTTTAAATCATGGAATGCAGGCAGACAGTGCATAAAGATTGCGCTATCCTTTGCATTTTCAAATGCTTTTGCATTTACCTGATATGGCTTTAAGTCGTTAATTCGCTCTGCCCATACCTCTTCCGGCTCTCCCATTGATACCCACACATCTGTGTAAATGACATCCGCGTCCTTTGTGCCCTCTGCCACATCCTCTGTGAGTGTGATTGATGCGCCGGTTGTTTCTGCAACGTCCTTACAATATTTTACAAGCTCATCATTTGGGAAATATTTCTTGTTTGTGCATGCCACGAAGTCCATGCCAAGCTTTGCACATGTGACCATGAGTGAATTGCCCATGTTGTATCTTGCATCGCCCATGTATACAAATTTCACGCCCTTGAGTCTGCCGAGGTGCTCACGGATTGTAAGCATATCTGCTATCATCTGTGTCGGGTGGAACTCATTTGTCAGGCCGTTCCATACCGGTACGCCTGCGTATTTAGCCAGCTCCTCCACGATTTCCTGTCCGTATCCACGGTACTCGATTCCGTCAAACATTCTGCCGAGCACGCGCGCTGTATCGGCGATGCTCTCCTTTTTGCCTATCTGTGAACCGCTCGGGTCAAGGTATGTGACATGCATTCCAAGGTCATGTGCCGCTACCTCAAAAGAGCAGCGAGTTCTGGTACTGGTCTTTTCAAAAATCAGCGCTATATTCTTGCCTGTGAGTTCATCATGTCTGATGCCTTTTTTCTTCTTTTCCTTCAGCTCCTGTGAGAGGTCAATCAGATAAGTAATCTCTTCTGGAGTGTAATCCATAAGTTTTAAAAAGTTTCGTCCCTTTAACTGCATTGCTCTTGCCTCCTGGGTTTTATTTGCATCGTTTATAGATGCAGGTTGCTATAATTTATATCTGTAGGTTGCTATAATGATGTCATTTTACTCTATTTTGTGGTATGTTGCAAGAGGTTTGAAGCATTGACGCTCTGACTGTAAAACCACGCCGTACAAATAATTAAAGAGGCTGCAAACCAACAAGCTTTGTTGATTTGCAGCCTCTTTGTTATTTCTTTGTATTGGCTGTATATTATCTGAACTTCATATTTCCGATTGATATTCCTGAGCCATGGTCATTGAAGGATGTACATCCTCCTGTGTTGTCCACTCCGGACATTGCCTCCTGTGCTGCACTGTAGCATGAAGAAGAAATGCGTCCGCTAAGCTTTCTTGCGAGCTTTCCTGATGATGCCGGTCCAAACTGGCCTTTCTGGTAAATAACACCTGAGATGCTGTTTGGATATGAGCTACTCTTTACTCTGTTGATGACTGCCGCTCCTACTGCAAGCTGACATTCATAGCTCTCTCCGCCTGCCTCACACTCGATGATTGCCGCAAGCAGTGTCAGGTCATCTGCTCCTGCACTTACTGCCTCGCCCTGTGTGGTCTCTGTTTTCTTTGATTCCTTTGCTGCTTTTGCAGCTTCTTTTGCTGCCTTTTCTTCTGCGGCCTTTCTCTCAGCCTCTTTCTGTGCAGCTATCTGAGCCTGTTCCTCTTCAATTGTGATACCCACTCTTGTGTTGAGGGAACGTGTCGCATAATCTGCTGCGATATATCCTGTCTGTGAATCGCTGACTACTGCAATCCAGCCGTCCGGTGCCTGCGCTGCGCGGTCCACCTGATAGGTCTTGCCCTGGTCAGCTACCTCTAAGGCCTTGCTGTTTGTATCTGCTGTCTCTCTCACACGAAGTCCGTCTGTATTTACTGTAGCAATTTCTCCGCATGTGTCGTAAGCATAGCTTAGTGCGTCAGTTCCGGTCACACAGTAAGATACATTGACATATCCGTCTACATTTCCTGACTTGATGTGAGCCCATGTGCCATCGTTTTCTACGATGTCTGCCACACTTCCTTTATATAGTTTTCCAACAATATCTGACTGTTCATCGGCCTGTGCTCTTACGTTGAGTGATTCTTCAACGTTTGGCATAAGCTTTGTCTGCCATTCCTGCTGCTCCTGTGTGAGCTGTGGCTGTGCCTCCTGCTGTGCATCCTGTGCTGCTGCCACCATCTCAACATTTTCTTTTTCTACTGTAACAGCATTCTCTGCTGTGAGACCCTTCTCATAATCAAAAAGAGTCGCTGCCACGCCAGCATAACTATTATAACCAGTATGCTCTAAACCAGTGTTTGCTAGCACCTTATCCTCTGCTTTGACCTCAGAGCGTCCGCTGTTAGTAACCGCGGTAACCGTCAGCATGGCGCACAGTCCACAGACCGTAATGCTATCGATTACTTTTTTGTTTAGCTTCATATAATCCTCCATATGGTATAGTATATGTTGTTTTTGTTACGTTTATTACACCTATGTTGCATTTGTTACAACTTTGTTACAGTCGGTATAATATCACAGTAATAGCATTTTGTCAAATTTCATGGAAAAATCTCCTGAAGCACCGATGAAATCACCCATTCTGATGTGCCTTATGCTCTATCTCCAGCTTGTCGCTTTCGCTTCTCGACAGCTCGTCTATGTAGTCGCTCACCTGTTTTTCTATTTTATAAATCTCGTTGCTCAAAAGTCTTATCCTGTGTGAGAGTGCGAACAAGGTCACAATGACTGTCAGCATGAAAAGTGCAAGCATTATCGCAAGTATGCCTCCTGCCATGATGTCCATATTGTCCATTGATAATTCCATATTAATGTGTCCTCCCTACTATTCTTTTTCCGATACATCATTCAAAATTTAACTTAACCTATAACGCAGGATGATGTACTATTGATTATTATAACCAATTCACTTGAACTTAACAGTTCCTATCGGTCGCAAGTTTCGACATTTGTTTGGTATTGCAGGGCAAACTTTCACCGGTAACTTGGTATTGACTTTTATTGTGTTGAGTATAATATAAATATGAGACAAACAGGAATGCAAGAAAGGATACATATATATGAAGAAAATAGTTATGACAGGCGGCGGTACTGCAGGTCATGTCACTCCAAATATTGCTCTTATGCCGGCACTTAAGGAGGCGGATACGATATCGAATACATTGGCTCAGTAAACGGAATGGAGAAGGGACTGATCGAGGCCCAAAAGATTCCTTATCACGGCATTTCATCAGGAAAGCTGCGCCGATACTTTGACTGGAAGAACTTTACAGACCCGTTCCGCGTGTTAAAGGGCTACGGTCAGGCTGTAAGCCTCATGAAAAAACTCAAGCCTGATGTAGTATTTTCTAAGGGCGGCTTCGTTTCCGTACCTGTCGTGCTTGCCGCAAAGCACTGCCATGTGCCTGCCATCATCCACGAGTCGGATATCACCCCGGGACTTGCCAATAAAATCGCCATAAAGGGTGCCAAAAAGGTCTGCTGCAATTTCCCTGAGACCATGAAATATCTGCCTGCAGACAAGGCTGTGCTCACCGGATCACCTATCAGACGCGAGCTTTTTAGCGGCGTTGCGGAAAATGCCATAAAGCTTTGTAATTTTCCTGACCACAATAAGCCTGTCATCCTTATCATCGGAGGAAGCCTCGGCTCTAAAAAGGTTAATGAAGCTGTCCGTGAGATTCTTCCTGAACTACTAAAGGATTTCTATGTGATTCACCTCTGCGGAAAGGGCAATCTGGACAACAAGCTTGCCGGAATCACAGGCTATGCACAGTTTGAGTACGCCAATGCTGAACTCACCGACATGTTTGCTCTGGCTGACATGGCTATCTCAAGAGCCGGAGCCAACTCCATCTGCGAGCTGCTTGCTCTGCACAAGCCAAACATCCTGATTCCTCTTTCTGCTGCTGCCAGCCGCGGAGACCAGGTATTAAATGCAAAGTCCTTCAAAAAGCAGGGCTTTTCATATGTCATCGAGGAGGAGGAGCTCACAAAGGATTCTTTGCTTAGCGCAGTAAAAGAGGTATACGGCAACAGGGATAAATATAAGGATGCCATGGCAAAAAGCGGTCAGATGGATTCCATCGCCACTATAATCGATTTGATTAACTCTCAGGTGAAAAAGTCGTCATAGGGTCAGAGTCTGTTTAAAGCGTCATTGCATATCATAAAAAAGAAAAAGCCCGGATATGAACTACATTTGCATATCCGGGCTTTTTCTTTTTAATAATGTGTAACTATTAGCAGCTATTACATGCTCATCTCGTCACAGATTTTCTTCATCTCATCATCAGTGAACTCCTTGTGATTCCACTCTATGACATTCTTGTTGTCATCTGACTCATATCTTGGAATCAGGTGCATATGGAAATGGAATACTGTCTGGCCTGCCACCTCGCCATTGTTCTGTACCAGGTTGTAGCCTTCACAGCCAAGCACATCTTTCTCGTGTGTCATAATCTTCTTTGCAAGCTTTGCTGCCTTGCAAGTGTCTCATCCTCAATCTCAAAAATATTTGCATAATGCTGCTTTGGAAGGATAAGTGCATGTCCCTTTGTAGCAGGACTTGCATCGAGTATTACCTTGAAATCATCATCCTCGTAAATTGAATTGGCCGGGATATCCCCATTTGCCAGTTTACAGAAAATACAGTTGTCATCTTTCATCTTTGTCACCTCATATATATAATTATTTTGTAACTGTTAAGAATCAAAAAGCCCATTAAAACGGAAATATCTGATCAAGCATGCGCAGTGTCTTGAAATTGCCTTTTGCTGTCATTTCTCCGGTCATAAATGCTCTCTGGAAGGTCATGTGACCATCTATTATAGACTCCATGATACTCTTCGAAAATTTGGCATATACATCCACTATATCCTCTTCGCCATAGTGTATATCCAGCTTATCCTCATCCACCTTTATATATAATGGATTTTTAATGCCCTCTATATTAAATGAATAGCAGGCTTTGAATTCACGAAGCGGAATAAAATGTGCTTCAAGCTCCTTTATATATGGCATGTCATCTGTAGACGCCTGCTGCCCGAGCATGTCCTTGAACATGGTTGCAAGCTCCTCGATATCCTCCTTCTGCTGCTTTACATATGTATCATCAGACACATACTTCGACAGCTGCTCGCTCTCCTGTGGGGTGAGATTGAGCTGCTGTGTCCTGAGTACACTTTGCTTCACTGCCTGATTGCTTGTAGGCAGGCTCTTAATCTTCTGGGATATCGTGCGATACAGATTCTCCGCGCGTTTTTCTATTATGAGATTATACTCCTTATTGAGCTGAAACGTAGTAATATCCTCTACATATCCGCATAACCCTGAGCACGGCAGACCGCCAAGTATCTCCCATGCATTGCATAGTGTGGTCTCTGCCTCGCGCTCTCCATATGTGGTAGACATAACAATAGGCTGCATATATGTATTGCTTATCTTTTCTTTGTCGCCGTAGAGCCAGCATGCATCAAGGAACTGCTGCATATATCCACCTATACCAAGCCACTCAACCGTCGTTGCGAGAATGATTCCATCTACATCTCTGAAGGTCTGTGGCAATGTAGCTATTTCATTCTTGTGCTCATAGATATTGTATCTCTCCACCTTTACGCGAAGCTCCTTTAGCACATTTTCTATCCTGCTTATCACATACAGTGTCGGATCGTCCAGTAAGCCTCTTCCACCATAATAAATATTTATCTTCATGTAGCTTCTCCTACCATTAATTTTTAGTTGATATTATATTTATTATATCTCTTTTTGCGATATAAAACAATTGAAATAACAAATCCGCCTACGAGCCCGCCTCCATGAGCCCAATTGTCCACTCCCTGCGTTGAAACTCCGTAGTATATCATCAGTATAACCATAAATACAGCCTGCTGTCTGCTGACGCCCTCATAAAAGCCTCTGTTTGCTATAACTATCCACACAAGTGCTCCCACCAGACCAAATATCGCCCCGGAGGCGCCTGCCGATACCGCAAAATCATTATTATAAAGCATAACGATGTACGATAATACACTTCCACACATACCTGACACAAGAAATGTAATCAGAAGCTTCACATGCCCCATAGCCTTCTCGACTATCTGACCGACAGCACCTAAAACCACCATATTGTTAAGTATATGCATCAATCCAAAATGCATAAACATCGAAGTGAACAGCCTCCAGTACTGGCCATCCTTTATATACTCAGGGTACATGGCTCCGTGGGCAGCCATATACTGTGCATCAAGTGTGCTGCCTGATAAACTCATCAGCACAAAAACTATTATATTTACCACTATTATGCCAATTGTCATATATGGTTTATCATCAAATCTTTTTATATTCTGCAAAGCTGTGGAGTCTCCTTAATTTTCCTGTTAAATACTTTTTTCTTATTATAAATTTTAAGGAGCTTATTTGCAACAATTATACAAACCGGTACTTAACATCGGCAAATCTGATGATATCATTTGACTTGAGCTGCTTCTTCTGCTTGTACGCAAGCACCTCATTATTCACAAAGGTTCCATTTGTGGAGTTTAAATCCTCCAGATAAAATTCCTGGTTTTCCCTATTTATAACTGCATGAAAATGACTTATTGTATCCTTGCCTATTACTGCATCGGCCTCATCGCCCTGACCAATACGCGTACAATCTTTGTCTATTATAATATTGCTGCGGTTTTCCATGCCCTCATACAAAAGCATGCCCTGTGGGTGCTCCCTGTAATCGCTCAGACATACTGTGGGGTGTATCTGACGCGGTACAGGCTCCGGTGCAGTCTCTGAGCTTGGGTGTATAAGCATGGTGTCATCTACCTTTTCACGATTTTCTTTTCGTTTTTCTTTTTTAAACCATTTTCTGTTTATATCCGGTTTTTTAGACTTTTCTATCACTGACGCCTGCTTCTTTCGCTCCGGCAGCCTGATATCCAGCTGCTCCAGCAGATACACCCGAAGCTTATCGTACAGTGTAGGCTTTATCTGCTCCTTAGGCTCCTCTACTCTGACCTGTGGCTGTGAAATCGGCGCAACCACCTCCTCCACCGGCTTTTCTGCCACCTTTTTCTGTCGCTCCTCGATTATGGCATTTCTAATATCAGCAATACTGTAATTGCCATTTATGGTTTTCTCGTATATGCCATATGCTATATGTATCGCTTCAGCATCACTGTGATCAAGCTTTGTGAGCATATACTCCATCAAATGTTGGAATGTATTGCAAATGGTTTTCATCTGCGCCGGGTATGCTGTAAAATATATTTCCTCATCCTGATTTACCCCTTTTATGTGTATTAGCTGAGGATCAAGCACCAGAGATTCTACGCTAACAAGATGATTCTCCAAAAGCTCCATCTTGTTACAGATACTCACTACAAGCTTTTCAAGAAACTCAAGCTTTATATCATTATACTGGCAGCGCATTTCCAAAGACTGAACTCCGGATATATCATACCAGTACTGCCCTTCATTATTCACATAACACTTCTCCATCTTCAGAAAGCCCGGAATATTGTTTTTCAGCAATATCTTTTCATCTAACGGCCTCACCTCGTCACAACGCAGCTTCATAAAGCTGCCTGTCATCTTTCTCTCATATACTATTTCATTAGAATTCATTTACTACCTCTTTCAAAACCTGATAATTATAGAAATCATCCACCAGCCACATATCAGTAGCATACTCATAAGAGCTGTCTGCTTTCATTTCGTTATACAGCACAAGTCCCATCTTCATCGCTATCGCAAGCATAACAATAAATATAGGTATAATAATCGCCCCCTCCACTGTATAACTGCCTTTTAGTCCATAAGATAAATCTACATTTAATTTATTTCCAGTCACATAAATACCTCCGTCAATCCATATCCCAGCAGTAGAAATGGTGTAAATGCAATCTGCTTCTTTCTTCCAGCCCTGCCTGATGCAATTAAAATAACTGAGATTGTTCCCGCTATTGTCAGTCCCATCACCATAGTGCTGCACACTATGTCAGCTGTCACAAACAATCCCATAAGCGTCACAACAGCAGCATCTCCATAGCCTATCTGCTCTCCTGTAAGAAACGCAGCTGCCATAAGCACTATACCGGGAATCAGGGCAACAGCCACTGATATAATTGACTGCTTCGCATAAAAAGAGCTTGCAATACCTACAATCCCCATTACTACCAATACAACTACTGGTATCTTTTTGGTTGAAAAGTCAATTATACTGATTATTCCAAGTAAAATGATAAGCTGTATCATGTTCCTTCTCCTTTACATTTACTGCACAGATTTTTGCCATCTACCTCCGACTTATGCACCTTGTGTACTGTCCGCTTAAGCTTACTGCATCCAAGCTTTCCGTGATAGTTCGTGCCATAATCTGTTATAAATACCGTTGAACCTTCTGTTTTTTTATCCGCGGCACAGTAGCATGCGTGGTATTTCCTACCATCTTTGTTTCTGCTTGCCCCCACCTGTGACCATTTGATGCTCTTTATACTTAAATCCAGGTAGTTGCACTGCTCGGACAGGTGATAAACACTGCCATAGTCAGTGTAAAATACATATGGGTCCGTTTTTTCGCCGGGATTTTTTCCTGTCCATTTTCTGCTGTTGCTATAATCCTCTATCCATATTCCATCTACCGTAAAAAAGCTCACCGGAAGCTTAACCTTATACTTTGCTTTAAGTGCAACATCATCACCATCCATACTTGAGCCAAGCAGTGACACTCCATACTTTCCACCACTCACGTATGTATCAATGTGCTTCGAGTCAGATATTTGGCTCCTGAATAGTACCTCTGCAGTGGCCACTGATACAACTGACGAATCGTTTGCACTGCTCGCTAATGCACTCATCCTGGATGAATAATACAGAGCAGCCTTCACCTGCGACTCCACCTGAACCACCCTGAAGAAAAAAAGTATAAATACAAAAAAGCCTGCTACAAGCGGAAATATTACCGCAGCCTCAAGTGTATATGACGCTTTCAGGCAGGTGCATGAGGGCATCTTTTGAGAACTATCATCGCCTGGGAGTTTGGCCTTTCTATAAAGTTTTTTTATGTGGAACTTTACTTTATTAACAAAAGACACCTTCATACACCTGCCTTTCTTATTTCGTCATCGTCCATAATAGGAATACTTTGCCTTATTTTTAATGGTATACTCGTTATCTGCCCCATCTAACAGATTCACAAAGCATAAAAATATGCCATGATATTTGTAGCTTACATCTGTACTAAGCTCACAGATTGCATTGTCCATCCTAAAGCTTTCATGCGCACCGGTCATACGCACTGTAGCCTCCTGCACATCCATCGAGCGATACGCTATATTTTTCATGCTCTTTGTAAAAAGCAGCATACCCAGATATGATTTGTAGCCTATTCCTTCATTTGAGCTTTTTGCCTTCACCTGCCCTGTGAGCATGCTTGTCATGCCATACAGACTCGATGTCCATGACGTATCACTTTTTATCAGTGGAATCTTATCCCCATCCAAAAGTGCCCTTAAATCCAGCACACTTTCACAGAATGCCCAGGCCGCCAGAATTCCCTTTTCCACCCCTTCAATTACCTCCGGTGTCAGAGTAATTCCACCGATAATTGCAGCAAGAGCCATCGCCTGTGCCTGCTTTGATGCGCTTCCTGCCAGGTATGCCATATTGGCAGCCGAACGCAGAGCCAGTATTTCAGCTATAACGATCTTCAGATTATCCTTATCACTCGCTCTGCCTCCTATGATGTACTCCACCTCATAGTTAAGGGCATGATTGGGATTTGTATCAGTGTAACAGCTCATATATGTCAGAATATACTGCTGCATAAGTACTTTCGCATACCAATCATCACTACTTTCGGACCAGCCCCCTGTTCCTTTATGCAGACTTCGCCCGGACACTCTGGCTGATGTATCAATACTGTTTCCTGACACCGTGCTCTCATCAACCACCTGCGATAATATGCCTGATGCCTTTACTTTCTGCACCTTGACCAGCGGATTTTCTATTGCATTACCGCCTTCTGTGCTTTCTGCCTTACTTTCTGACGTCTGCTTTGCTTTCGAAACCGATGAAGGAGCACTGTAAGCTCTTGGCGGTGACGACCTCGCTATGCTTTTGCCTCCGCCTTCATGAGCTGCATTATCCTTTAATGCGTTTAACGCACTATCTATTTTACTGTCATCATACTCACCCGCAGACTTGTTTTCATTCAATGAGCTATACTGACTGTAAGATTTTTGACTGTTTCATAACCAATATTTTTCTTCATATATGAGACAACCGCATTTGTATACACATCACCACCATCATCCGTCATAAGCACATATTTCATGGATTCGAGCTCATCCATTGACAACCTTAGCATACTGGTGCCGTTTACAATAGTACCCCCGGCAAAAGCTCCTGAATCGCTTATCTTAAAATTGTCAGTCGTAAGCTTCTTCATATACGACTTGACATTTTCGATATCCACATTGCCCATTGCGTCACTTCCGGCGTCATACGCTAACAGATGGTATTCATCCCACAATGGTCTGCAATACTGTGCAAAAACTGACTCTGCTACAGCCTCTGAATTCATGCATGCTATATTGGTAAGTGTCAGATTCCTGCCGGCTTCCAGTACAGTAAACAGAAACTGTGACACCAGCATGAGAAGCATTGTGGCAAATATCGTTATACTGCCTCTCACACTTTACCAGCCTCTCTTGAGATTGTCTGAAAGATATTGTTTACAAGCGTCGTAAGCTGCTTCTTAAAAATCAGCACCAGACCGATTAACACGACAATTATCAGTATCATTTCCACTACTCCTGCGCCATCCTCATCTAATAAAAAATTCTTAAATCCTAACATAATTTTTCCTTTCTATATCTTAAAATCAATGATTGCGGGTGCTATTACTATTGCTATGACTATAGCCATCATAATCATCATCGGCATAAGCATTTTGGTGCCGGCCTCTTCACCCAGCTTTAAGGCTAAAAGCCTCCTCTCATCAAATGCATCCTCCGATTCCTTCTCGAGCATTTCACATACACCCTTACTTCCTTTGTGAATACTCTGTAAAATAATGCGTACAAGCTTCTGATAGCATGGCAGCTTTACTCTTTCCGCAAAACCTGCGTATGCTTTTCTGCCTGTCACGCCATCTGAGATTTCCCTCTCCGTCACAAGCATTTCCTCGTAAGCGGGCATAATATTCTTATCATTATTTTTCCGCTCATCAAGATAACGGGCGGTAATCCTATTCCATGTCTGCTCCACAGTCATTCCTGAACCCATCAAAACAGCCATTTTGCTGACTATCTCCGGATATTCGAGCTGCAGTTGTATATTTCTCTCCTTCTGCGCCGTCTTCTTTTTTTCCTTTTTCTCAAGCACCAGAAGAACTATAACAACAACTTCAAGCATGGCTATTTTAGCTGCCGTATTGCTTTTTTCCTGCGACCAGCTAAGCTTTACTCCATCTACTTCATCCGGCAGTGTGAGCTTTTTAGTGCCTGTCTTTGACATCTCACTGTCAATATGTCTGTTGATACCCTTTATGAGGCGCTCGCCCGCGTCCAGTTCATCCGGAAATACCACAAATGAGAAATCATACAGCTGTCTGTGTTCGCCACAGGAAAGCTCAACACTTGCGCTAATCAGCTTTCCCTGTTCATCATCAGCCTCCTCAAATGCATCCTGGTTCACATCTCCATTAATATCAACCACATCATAATCACTCAGTGTCCACTCTGCCTCCACAGCTCCCGATGCATATGCATCCTTCATATTTATATGTCCTCTGACCTGCTCTACACTCTGGCCTTTTTCGCAAAAGCTGTCGTCTATCTCTTTTTTTGCCTGTGTAAACAGCTCGTTCGCCTGTTTATCTGAAGGCTGCTCCTCCTTCAGCTTCAGCTGATAGCTGTAATCCTCGTCGAGTCCATCCGCATTTAGCACCAGGTCATATACTGCATCTCCATCACCTGTATCATTGCGTATAAGTGTATTATCAGTTATAGCATTTGACGACATGTCCATGATAAAAGCAAAAACTAAAACTATAACAAATAATGCTGCTATTCTAAGCCTCTTTCCTCCCGTCATATGCCTATTCCTACCTGTAAAAATTTCTTTGCCAGTTTAATTGCCCCTGCATAGGCTAAAAGACAGGTACTCATAAAGATTACCCCGATCAGGTTTCCATATAGTGCAGACATATAATCTCTTGAAGACAGCTTTAAAAATGCCAAAAGAAATATCGGAATATAGTTCATAGTCTTTTGCTCAAGTCTTTTGGCAGAAACCGCAACCTCTATCTGTCGGTTGGTATCATACTTTGTCCACATCCTGTAAGTGGTAGACTCTATGATATCCACAAATCTGCCGCCGCTTCTCTTTGCAAATGAGAAAATATCAGAAAAATTGACTATATCCTCCAGACCGCTTCTATGAGCAAATTCTGACAGCACCGCCTCAAATGTCTGATTCATCTTTATCTGCCTGTTCATCTCCTGTATCTCAGACAGCATAAGCGAATCATTCCCATACATGAGCTCCATCTCTTTTTCAGCCTCCTGCCATGCATTCTCCACAGAGTATCCGGCCAGCATATTCGAGCTCAATACCTTAAGTACATTCATAAACTCTTCATTTAGTTTTTCCTTTTGTCTTCTGACACCCTCCTGCCTGCACAGCTTTGCACAATACGCAAACACCGCCGGAAAAGCAATAACAACAATAGGACTGTCATAAAACAAATATGCGATAATCACTGTGGCAGCCATACTTTTTATGAAAACAATCCCCCAATCCTTTGTGGACATGGAATATCTGCTGTAATCCATATAATCAAACCCTTCATAACTGTTCAGTAACATATATTCCTATACTGACAGCTACAGCCTTTCTTACTTTAAATGCCACATAACAGCCTATACACTAAGCCCTGCTGCCATAAGCTTGTCGGTGTGACAAAGTGTCCCTGCTTTCTTTAAAAAGCCCTGTATCCTCCCACTGTCCAAAACAGCGGTTTCCTCAAAACGATACAGCGTATGCAGCACAATTTCACCATCCATAAATCCATCCACCTCTGATATCTCAAGGACTCTCCTGCTTTTATCCCTCAGCCTGCCAAGCTGGACAATGATATCTATTCCGGATGCTATCTGCTGCCGTATCGCATTGAGTGGGAAATCCTGACCTTGAAGCACCATAGTCTCAATTCTTGAAATGATATCATGTGGTGAATTGGCATGGCCGGTGGACAACGAGCGTCATGTCCTGTATTCATAGCCTGAAGCATATCAAGCGCCTCTGCACCTCTGCACTCGCCCACTATTATCCTGTCCGGTCTCATACGAAGAGCCGTCCTGATAAGATCTCTTATTGTAATTGGAGTAACCCCATCGGTATTTGCATTTCTGGTCTCAAGCCTTACTATATTTTTAGCTCCCAGAAGCTGCAGCTCCGCTGAGTCTTCAATTGTAATAATTCTCTCATCATCAGGAATATATTGTGACAGAGCATTCAGGAAGGTCGTTTTCCCGGAGCCTGTACCACCTGAAATAAATATATTGTATTTGGCCTGCGTCAGTATCTGTAGAAGCCTTGCCACCTCCGGCGAGAGAGCTTCTATCTCAACAAGCCTCTCCATGCTCATAGGATGCTCCGGAAACTTTCTGATTGATACAGCCGAGCCGCCTATAGATATGGGGTTTAGCACTATATTTACCCTGGAGCCGTCACTAAGCCTGGTATCAACTATCGGTGATGCCTGATTTACAACCCTGTTATGGCGTCCCACAATCTGCTGTATCACATCCTCCAGCTTCTCTTCCGATGAAAAATGACCCTTGAACCTTTGAATTCTTCCGGCTTTTTCATAGAATATATCATTGGGACCGTTTACCATAATTTCAGTCACATCCCTGTCATCCACCAGCTCCTGCAGCACATCAAGCTTACGCAGAGAGTTGAATATGGTGCGCTCAAGCTCCGCTCTATCCTTTATAGTCATTGGTCTGTCGCGTGCCTCTCTTGAAACCACGCTTCCGATTAAATCACATATTTCCTCATCACTCAGCTCTCTGGACAAATCCATTTCAGAAAGTATAATATCTCTTATTCTCTGTCCAAAATCATCCAGCACACGAAATACCCCGAGTCATGTTTCTTATGACATCTCCAAACTCATTCCACTTCCACAGCTCTACAAGCTTATCACATGTAGATACCGGTGTCGTGATGACCGGAGGCTCAATCAGCTTAATCCTCTCAACTACATTGCTTAAGCCTCTTTCAATCAGTTCCTCTGTAAACTCGTACTCTCTCCACTGGCTGATTCCGCCTTTTTTCTGTACCAGGTAGATATCACTGCATCTGTCAAGAATATCAAAAAAGCCCTTAAATCTTGTTCCCATATTGAGAACTATGCAGTCATAGTGCATTTCCTTGCCAAGCATCTGAAGCAGATTGTTGCATATTACCGTATTTATTTCACACAGACACTCTGTATTTTCAATCGGATATACATAATCCAGCTTATGCTTTCTTCCGATACAGCTGTTTATCCTGTTGGTCGAGTATCGTCCGGATTCGGCCATCACCAATAGCTCGTCCAGATTATGCTCCACACTCTGCTCAAGCATCCGCGATAATCCACTATTCTCCTGAAAATCCATAAGCAGTACCTTTTCATTCTCACTCAAAATAGAGGACAAAGTCATCGCAAAAGGCATCTGGTACTGATTATCAGCAAGTGAATACACGCTTATAAGCCTCGTCTGACCTATCAAAGAGCCCTCACTCTTAAGGTCTCTCACCTCACCGCCCACATGCTTTAAAATCTCTTCCACTATGCGGTTTACTTCCTGATATTTTTCCACAAAGTATATACCTCCTCACTCTCAATAGGTGTTTCCTCAACAATCTGTATCAGTGGGATATACTTGTTATTCCACTGGTCAAGCTCACTTGAAAGCATGATATCTATCTCGCCCTCTAAGTGTTCCAGCTGCTCTTTCATGGTATACATATGTATCTCCAGCTGATCCTTATAATGGTTCATGAAAAAGCATGTCAGTCTGTCGCCATATTCTGAATCATCAATATAAATTCCTAGTCTGATTTTTTTCATCTATAGTATTTTAACCCTCCTTCCATCACCTCATGCCATAAAACCATATATCTGCCATGCTGTTCCCAAAAGCACGTATACCGCGAAACTAACAGCTTTCCCCTGTCCGCGGTACCGCATAAATCTGCCACACAATATACCGTTTAAGTATAAAAATCCATCCCTCATACGCACAAAGAGCTCCTTTTTAAGCACCATACTTATGAGACCATATCCCGCTGCCGCCACAAAAGCGGCTGCCATGCACAAGGCGGTAAATCTTAAATTTGTAAATGCACATACTACTGAAAATAACTTGATATCCCCGGCTCCTAAAATGCCTGAAAGATATAAGAAATATAAAATGACAACCGGAAAAACTATATCTGGAAGAAACCAGATGATGCTCGCTACCTTGCCCCCCACTAAGCGAAATAGAAACGCACAACCAAGTCCCGTCAGAATCAGCCGGTTACTGATTCTATAATTTTTGAAATCCCCAATTGCTGCTACTGTAAGCAGTATATACAGCATGAGGTGTGATATTAATTTCACAATCACTGTATTTTCATCACCTCTCCTTTCGTGAGACGAATTATAACAACGCACTCTCGATTTTGTCTATAGCTTTTTTAAAAATAAATACTTTTTGTTAGTTATCCACAAAATGCAGCTAAACCCAACACATTAATCCACAGTCAAAACCTTGATTTTACTGGTTTTTCACATGTCAAAAGCACTTTTTACAAAATCTGTGAATAGAAGAAACTCTTTTGCTTATACTTGTATTAAGACTTATTTTGTTGGAGGAATTCATGAAATTATTTAAAGAAACGCCTGTAAATGACGGTTACAAGACCTTACAGGATGACATCAGGAAAACAACAGATGAACTTCAAATTGTATACACTAACCTGGAAAATGTGGTTGAGCCCGATTTAATTGACTACTACATCTATCAGGCCAAGGCTGTTTCCATGCGGTATAAATTTCTATTAAACTGTGCCAAGCGACTTAATGAGGTTTAATGAACTAAAAAAGAGGCCTCCTACGCAAGGAAGCCCCTGTTATCATCGTTTATAAAGCTCTCTGTGAGCCTGCCCTTTCCATAGGTCATGCCCGCATAGACCTTCTGCGCATTGTCCATAAGCGGAGCCGATTTGTCATCGGCAGCTGCTGTTTCAAAGCTGTTTCTGAGCTTTTTCATAATGACATCGGCCTCATCCACCACCGACACATCAAGTGAGTAAAGCACTGTGGAAAAAAGCCTCTTGCAGTATGAGTACAGTGGATAAAGCTGTCCTGCGAGAGGATACTTAAAGTCAAGTGCCCCCATCAGCTCATCAAGTGCCGCCTGTACATCCGACACGCCCTTTCTCAAGGCTTCCCTGTCCTCTGACATGAGGCATTTTTTACATCATCTGAAAAACCAAAATATATATCATACATAACAAGCACGAGTCCGCCATTGTTGCACGCACAAAGTCTTCTGGTGAGCTCCTGCTTCAATTCATTTTTCATTGCTTATTACCTCGACAATAGTGAAAGTACCTGCTGTGGCAGGTCATTTGCCTGAGACAGCACTGAGATTCCGGCCTGGTCGAGAATATTCTGTGCTGCGTATTCCGTCATCTCGGTTGCCATGTCGGTATCCATGATATTGGAATATGCACCGGTCATGTTCTCAGAAGTCTCAGAAAGACTGCTCTCAGCAGATTCCAGACGGTTTTGGAAGGCTCCTATCCTTGACCGCACACCTGAGACATACTCTATCGCCTCATCAAGTGTGGACATTGCCTTGTCTGCACCACCCTTTACAGTCACATCTACCGTATCCAGATAAAGTGTCTGCGATGATACCTCCGGTATCCTGATTTTCATCTCCTGGCCCTCGTTTGCACCAATCTGCACAGCCATATTTCCGATATCTGAAATATCTATCTGCAGATTGCTGCTTCCCGCTGTCATATCCATATCACTGCTCAGTAGAAAATCCATTGAAAATCCACTGTTTCCTACCACATATACACGGTTACCGTCGGCTCTTATTGTCTTGTCCGACAGATTTTCTCCGCCTGTAACCACGGCATCCTTACCGTTACTTTTGAGCTGCATATTTCCACTTCCATCGTCAGCATTCTCATAGCCTGCACCTGCCAGAGCCTTAAGCGATGAAGAAAGAGATATATTTACTGTGCTGTCGCTGCCATACTCATTTGATAAAAAGCTGATGCTATCACCATTCACCTGCATAGTAGTACCGGCTGTGGTCGCTGCCTTCTGCAACGCCTGAATATACTCATCCTGAGTCATATCTGCCTTCACAGCCACACTTACACCGTTTATGGAAATCGTTCCCTCTGCGTCTGGCTTTGTGGCAGACGCGAGACTTCCTGTTGCCTGTGTTGCGAGCGAATTTACTGTAAGCTCATATTTATCTGATGCCACATTGTCTGAGAAATTGATTCTCGTAATATAGCTGTTCACCTGAGTCATATTGCCGTTTGCATCCTTCTGCCTTACATAGACGCGTGTATCACTCGAACCATCGAGCAGTGACTTTGTATTGTACTCCGTATCGCCCGATATACGGTCCACCTCCTTGGTGAGCTCATCTATCTCTGACTGCAAAGCCTTTTTATCATTCTCAGAATATGTATCTGAAGCGCCCTGAACCGCAAGCTCCCTGATTCTCTGGAGCATGCTGCTTACCTCACCAAGTGCTCCGTCTGCTATTTTCATGACATTCTGCGCATCTGACGAATTTGATTTTGCCTGGTCAAGCGCTTCTATCTGCGCCTTCATCTTGTTGGAGATAGCCATTCCTGCCGGATTGTCCTCTGCTGAATTTATCTTGTAGCCGCTTGAAAGCCTTTTCATAGACTTTGATAATCTGTTTTCTGTACCGAGGAGCTGCTTATTTGCCCTGACAGCACTCATATTCCTGTTTATTTTCATGTGTTTTCCTTTCCTGATAATTTCTCAGGCATCCTTGCTGTAGTATTAACATTCCGTTGTCTAATAAGTATATCGAACTACTCAAAAAAAATCTTTATAGTATAATTTGCAATTAAATGCAAATCGTATTATAATAGGCACATTAAAAGACTAATAGGAGGAAACAATAATGGCTAGAGTTACTAAGGACACTATGATTGGTGATCTTCTTCAGATTGACCAGAACGTGGCACCATTACTTTTAAATATCGGCATGCACTGTCTCGGATGCCCATCATCACAGATGGAGACAATCGAAGAGGCTGCTATGGTTCACGGACTTGACCCGGATGATCTTGTCGTTGAAATCAACACATTCATCGATCACGACCTCGGTTAATTTACGAAAAGACGGCTTGCTTATGCAGGCCGTCTTTTATTTGCAATCAATATTCTGTTAAAGTGCTGCCAGCGTCTGGATGGCAGCTTCTTCAATAATCACATTACCATGCTCCTTGAAAAATGCTTCATTGGCAGGCACATAGTTCTTCTGATATGCGTACTCTGAAATAATATTGCACACTTTGTTGAATTCCTTCGGAGTATGCTCACTCTTGTGGGCCACAAGATAGTACTTATTGCTTGAAGCGTCGCGGTATAAGTCATTTCTGCCGCTGTAAAAGCCGTCAAGCACATGCGAAATCCTGCGCACATCATCAAATTTATCAAAAACAAACAGCTTGACTACGTCAGCCTCAGCCTGTTCTTCTGTAATATCCTCAGTGCTATGCTCACTATCGGCTGTCTTCTCATTTTCCTTCTTGATACGCTCAAACAGCTCCAAAATATCAGCAGCTCCCTTTATCACCGGAGGCTGTCCTGCATTTCCTAAGTCCGTAAAGTCGTCATCTGCCTCTGAAAACTTTGAAAATCTGGTGTCAAGCTCATCCGGATATTCAACCTTTGTGATGATAAGCACTATAGACTCTGATGGCAGCGGAATTGCCTCCACCATGAGTGGAATATCATTGGTTTCAAAGCCAAACTCATAATTGGCCTGCTCTACCATATCTTTAAAAAGGCTTTTCGCCTTCGCTGATCCATATGCCAGTTCGCTTATTTTTATATGTCTGTCCTCAAGATCCTCTCTGGTAAGAGTACAGCGGATCTGATTATCATTTACCTTCTCAATTTTCATATTTTTCACATCCTTTTCCGAAAATATCCGTGTAAATCGTAAAACTATTATAATAAACACCTGTCATATTGTAAAGCGCGAGGCCTATTAAAAAAAATAAAAA